>WLWD01000895.1_pt1 | contig 217114 bp, 135 predicted proteins | sample 6712731 | NCBI WGS metagenome assembly WLWD01 (sample SAMN12718690, study PRJNA576275) | sponge metagenome | isolation source: marine sponge | host: Mycale hentscheli | place: New Zealand: South Island, Marlborough, Capsize Point | collected 2014-11-01 | reverse complement strand
CATAAAATGTTACTATTTTTTTAGCTTACTTCATGCAAACACTATAATAGCAGTTATGACATTTCATTTCAGCAAACAAATACAAAATCACTCTCTTACCTGATTAATGGTAACTTTTGTAGTATCAAACATATGCCATTCTGATAATCTCAATCACCAGTAACTCTTGAACAAGCTCTCAGCTACGATAAAAAATAAACCAGTGTTATTATTTGTAATTTTAGCCAACAAATATGGAATTACTACTTACATCATTCTTGAGTATCGATAACTTCTGTAGTATCAAATTGAGGTTACTTTGACCATCTGAATTACCTTGAATTCTTGACAACAAGTTCTCACCTACAAAAACAAAAGACAATCAATTTTAGCACACAAATACAAAAATTACTTTCTTACCTCATTTTCTTGAGCAGTGGTAACTTCTGACTATTTGAATTTACCAGTCACTGTTGACAACAAGCTCTTAGCAGCTACAAAAAAGAGTTATTTTTGCATATTATTTAGCTAACAAATATGGAATTAGTACTTACCTCAGCTTCCCTCGAGTAGTAGTAGGTTCCCTAGCATTAATACTACGGCATTCTGACTACCAAAATGACTCTTGACAACCAACAAGCGGCACTCCGTATCCCCCTAAAACGGCGAAGTTATGAAATTAGGTCTGGAAATGGGTCGTCAATGCCATAGTAACCAGTAAAATCAACTTTTTGTTTCTTGAAAAGCAAGCGTTTTCGCCGGAATTTTCTCACACTTTGGAGCTTAAGTATAAAGAAACGTTCCCCGCGCGCGCTTATGGGGCATACGTACCACCATCCCACATACATATACTAGTGATGTGCTTCAGCACAAATGGCGAGCGAGCCTGATAGTTAGGTAACATAAAGTGTTACTATTTTTAGCTTACTTCATGCAAACACTATAATAGCAGTTATGACATTTGATTTAAGCAAACAAGTACAAAATCATACTATTTTTATATGAATGATTTAACACTGAAGCTACTGAAAATAAGGTCCAGTTTTTAAATTTTGCCTACAAGGTAAAGGGATTTCAGTGCCATAGTAACAACTCTCAATTGAAAAAAAAACAACAACAACAAAACAATACACGTTATTTAAAAGTTTCCTTTGTAATATTCTTTAGCTAAGTAGTGGTTGTAACACACAATGCTTTGACACAACTGGACAAGACTTACCTTCGCAGTAGTCTAGTGGACAATGTATTTTCAAGTAAATACTGTTGCGCACGGCTTATAACCATGACAAAGAGCGCATTGACTTACCACCGCCACTAACTCGAATAGAAATGGAAGTCCCTTAAGTTTCCAAGTTGTAACTGCACCCGCAAAAGAATTCAAAACGGTAGACAATTCAATTTCTAGGGTGATACGGGTACTGATCGATAAACCAGAGGATTCTGTTTAGTGCAATTTGGGACGGGGTCGAACGCCGAGCAAACACAAAAATACGGAGGGTCAAAGTACAAAATGACATACGTACGTCCATATATATAAATAAATAAATAAACTAGTGGTGTGCTTGAGCACAAATGGCGAGCGAGCCTGATAGTTAGGTAACATAAAATGTTACTATTTTTAGCTTACTTCATGCAAACACTATAATAGCAGTTATAACATTTGATTTCAGCAAACAAATACAAAATCACTCTCTTACCTGATTAATGGTAACTTTTGTAGTATCAAACATCAACCATTCTGATAATATCAATCACCAGTAACTCTTGAACAAGCTCTCAGCTACGATAAAAAATAAACCAGTGTTATTATTTGTAATTTTAGCCAACAAAATATGGAATTACTACTTACCTCATTCTTGAGTATTGACAATTTCTGTAGTATCAAATTGAAGTTACTTTGACCATCTGAATTACCTTGAATTCTTGACAAGCTCTCACCTACAAAAACAAAAGACAATCAATTTTAGCACACAAATAAAAAATTACTTTCTTACCTCATATTCTTGAGCAGTGGTAACTTTTGTAGTACCAAATTTGAGCCAATCTGACTATTTGAATTTACCAGTCACTGTTGACAAGCTCTTAGCTACAAAAAAGAAAGGCCAGAGTTAATTTTGCATATTTAGCTAACAAATATAGAATTACGTCCTTACCTCAGCTTCCCTCGAGAAGTAGTAGCTTCCTTAGCATTAATACTACGGCATTCTGACTACCAACGGCTCTTGACAACCAACAACCGGCACTCCGTATCCCCCCCCCCATAAAACGGCGAAGTTTTGAAATTGAGTCTGGAAAAGGGTCTTCAATGCCATAGTAACCGGTCGAATCAACTTTTTGTTTCTAGAAAAGCAAGTATTTTCGCAGGAATTTTCTCACACTTTGGAGCTTAAGTATAAAGTAAGGCTTGCTTAATGCTGCAGTTTCAGAATAAACTGGGGTCAAGCCTAAAAAGCCGTGTTTTTAGGAGAAAAGAGTTCCCCCCGCGCGCGTTTAAAGGGCATACGTACCATCCCACATACATATATACATATAACATATACCCGATTTTGCATTATCCACCCCTAATACTGTCTCGCTCGCTACGACGCTCGCTCGCCAATAACATATACCCGATTTTGCATTATCCGCCCCTAATACTGTCTCGCTCGCCCGCCTACAAACAACCACGATTTTCAATTGTGTTACTCCTGAGAGTGTCTCGCTCGCTTCGCTCGTTCGCCAATAATGCATTCACCATTTCATTTCAACTACTACTAAAATGAAATAGTCATTTTGTATTCCAAATGTTATATTTAACAATTATATCGCTATGTATAATTTTTTTTAACCTGAACACATCTAAGCTATCTATCCCTGTATCTACTTTAATACTTCACAGGTGACCATCACTTCTGCTCTGAGTTGTTAATATTAAGCAGAGATGGACCACAAAGACTTCAATCCACACCCATTAATATATCTCACATAGCCAGTTGCTTCAGATGTTTGTATCCAGGACAGTTCTTCTTGAATAATATTTCATTTATCAGCAATTCTTCGGTTGTTGTGGAAACAAATAGAGTAACTGTACACAACTGGAAGGACATCAGCATAAAGTTGGATGACATCAATGTAGTGTCGTGTATCTCAGAAAATGGATTATCATCTCAGACTTTCTTTCACAGTTTAAGTGAGCAGAGTAATGTGATTAATCTGTCTGTTGAATTTAATTTAAATTTCACATTTACTAAGAGACGTGCACTAACAGCATGTAACAGACTATCGTGACACTACTTGATTTCAGCATGTGTTTAAAAGGGGAATCATCATCTCAGACATTCTTTTTACTTATTTATAGTGAAATGCATATCTATTTATTGGTAAATATCGAATTTAACTTAATTCAAAAGTCAGACTAATCAGTTACTTGTTTGTCCATCAATTATCTGCATGTTTGACACCACTTTCACTGCCTTTAAAATATGAGTACTGTATATACACATGATTTCACCATGTCATTGGAAGGAGAATATACTCTGATATGTGCTGCTACAGATTTACAGATGCTTGAGCTTTCATAAAACGATAGAATCTATGAAATTTAAAACTGTAACATAACTATAGCTTGCTTGCCATTTAGCAAATGTAGGAATGACTGACATCAATGCTCAAATGTAATACTAAGCTAGAAAATTCGCTTAGTTTTCATAGTATTAAATAAACTTCTGTATAAGCCAATCATAATAATTACAATAAAAATCAACATTCATTAACGTGACAAGCACACTCACATGACCAGGGGATTGATTAGTATCGTACAAATCCCCTTTTCTCATTTTTTCAAAATGAGCCCGTTCCATTAGCTACTGCACTTCTTACAGTAAACCTTCCTTATTTTACTTGTCCTTCTGTAGTTTCAGTCTTGAATGAATTGGAAGTTTTACAATTCATCCCTTTGGGTTACAGCAGAAAAATCTCTAGTATGTCAAAGCAGAGATAACTTTTTACCTCCTATTCATTTCTGAAGAGTGTATTTTAATAAGTTGTTGTTCTGTCAGTATGCTTATATTTAATAATAAATCGAATTTATCTGTCATTTTCCCCTTCAAGATTCAAGTTGACAGTTATAACTAAATTCATTGGAATACCTATGTAAATTACTTTCATTTGTTCAAAAAAAAATAAAAAAATCAGTTCCATTTTTTCGTCATGATGAACTAATCTCTTTCCTCAATTCATTTATTCTGGACAAAGCATACGTTTTAATTTTAATAAGTTAACTTTTCTTTTTTGATTTTAGCAGTTAATTCATTTCAATTCTAGACTGTAAAAATCAATAATAATCTAAATTATAGAATACCTAAAAGGCATTGCATTGTTACAACTGAGAGATCTTGGATTTCAATACAGTGCCATTTTCAACTTAACTATTATTTTAATAGATCATTGCTATTACAATATTTAGCTAAGTGGCTTTTAATCCTTTAACATGTGACTATTTTTTCTTTTACTCTAGCACCTGCTCAGTTAGTGATCACTAGAGAATCCTCATCACCAGTTATTCATGACATAGTCATAAGAGAAGGAACTAATCTTAGTCTTCAGTGCATGAATGTAAACAGAGTGCCAGTGTACACTGGGAGACCTAGTTGGACAAACCTTAATGGGGAAGATGTAGGATCTGATACATTAGTAATTCCAATGGCAGAGCCAACAATTTCAGGAACTTATCTTTGCAGAGTACCTAATAGATTAGTACCCACCAAGAGAGTCACTATCACTGTACATTGTAAGTGGCTTAAAATATAAAAAAACAAAATCTATTTGTTAATTTATTGTTCATATTATGGAGAATACAAAATTTATAGGCCTTTCTAATAAGGTATCAATGTAGCTCGAGCAATGAAACGATAGATGTAAACCCTGTCTTCATAAGAGAAGCTAAACAGGCCAGGGACACTCACTCACCTGTATAGCTATTATTATCAACTCCAAACTTCACTTCTGCACAAAAACGTCCCAGTAAAGCAAAACTACAGCGGGAAGCTAGGAATTTTTGCTCACTTGATTAAGACTTGCCGATAGGGGGCGTACCCGTCGCGTTTTCTCAAATCAGCCCGCAATTCAAAATAGTAGCACAAAGAAAGGTCTTAAATCGTCGTTAGAGTAAGTTCATACCTAAATATCAAGGGTTAATTATCAGTAACCTCCAAAATCAGAACGTGACAGACGGACAGACAGGGCGGCAACTAAAAAATTTTCCGGCATGCGCTGAGGGTTAATTATTTTATTGGCGAGCGAGCGTAGCGAGCGAGACACTTACAGGGGTAAAAATGAAAAAATCGGGGATGTTTATTTATTTGTATATATGTTTGGACGTACGTATGTCATTTTGTACTTTGACCCTCGCGTTTTTGTGTTAGTTATGTGTTCGACCCCGTCCCAAATTGCACTAAACAGAATCCTCTGGTTTAACGATCAGTACCCGTATCACCCTAGAAATTGAATTGTTTACCGTTTTGAATTCTTTTGGGGGTGCAGTTAAAACTTGAAAACTTAAGGCAGTGGCGGCGGAACTGGCCCGGCAGACCCGGCAAGTGCCGGACCAATATTTTTCATAAGTGCCTGACCAATTTATTCATAACTGCTTTTTCATAACTGCGTGACTATTTCAGTCTCGCCAGCGAGACTATTTACTTAACCGCTCTACATCGGCTCTTGTTCTTTATATTTCATGTGCATGCGCAGTGATATTTATAGAATAGAACTGTATATAACGATACTTACCAGTTGAATTCGACCTGAACTGGTATGGCATCCTGTGGCGACTCCAGCGGTAGCGTACTGGAGCAGTACTGTCCAGAGAAGTCAGTTAAGTTGCAAACATGAATTTATTAGTGGAAGTGAGCGCAGGAAGAATTTTTGGATCATTTTAACTTGAGCTAATCATTAATTTTCTTTTATTATTTCAAATTCAAATTTTAATAACATTGTTCCTTTAATACAAAATGAGCTATGAAAATAGAAGGTATGAATTTGCCTGACCAATGAAAAAATGCTTCCGCCACCACTGTAAGGGACTTCCATTTCTATTCGAGTTAGTGGCGGTGGTAATTCAATGCGCTCTTTGTAATGGTTATAAGCCGTGCGCAACAGTATTTACTTGAAAATACATTGTCCACTAGACTACCGCTAAGGTAAGTCTGTGTAGGTGCATGTCCAGTTGTGTCAAAATATTGTGTGTTACAACCACTACTTAGCTAAAGAATATTACAAAGAAAACTTTTAAATAACGTGTATTGTTTTGTTGTTGTTTTTTCCCTTCTGCAGAGAGCTTGTAACTATGGCACTGAAATTCCTTTACCTTGTATGCGAAATTAAAAAACTGGACCTTATTTTCAGTAGCTTCAGTGTTAGAAGTCAAAATCGTTCATATAAAAATAGTATAGTCTTTAGGCTCGCTCGCCATTTTGTGCTCAAGCACATCACTAGTTGATAAAAGAATTCTACCGGGGATTGGAAACGCCCCGTTGCCAATATAAGTCAGGCGCGGTAACATTACATGCGCTTCAGTTTTTTGCAGCCTTCTCATTTTATTTTATTTAGTGTGCCTGGAGCCTACTATGAATTCAGCCAGATACACATAGGTAGGATGGCTGCACAATTTAGAAAATGCCACTCAAAGATCTGTAGGCATGGTGATAACGCCTCTTTTTTTGCTCTATACTAGAGAGTGGATAGATGCTGTCAACAGTGGTGGACTTTATGTTATCAATGATCAAACATTTGAACTTTTCAGGGTCATTGAATTGATGACTAGACAGGTTCTTCCGTGATTTGTGCAATTTTTCTTTTAAGCGTGATTCTGATTGATCTTTAAGAAACTAAAAATATCAGGTTATGGGCCCAGAATACACCCTAGATTGCTGCTGTTAATTATTGTGTGTCGCTAATCGTACTTGTGTGCCGTTATTGCCGACTTTATCAAGGAATCGGGCAGGTGGGCGATCGATAAACTCAGCGAGTAGAAATTCCAAATGAAGCACTCCGAAGGGACTAATGAAGTATGTAATGGAACTGAAACTCTAGCTGAAATAGCTGAAGAAGCGGTTAGGACAAGGTTTAACAATAATTCCCAAAAGGCATTGTCAACGATAGTGATGGGAATCAGTACTCCTCAACTTTACCTTGTTACTTCTTGTGAAACTACTCCAAAGGATGTATGGGATACACTTTGCAGTCACTTTGAATGAAAGACATTAGCTAACAAGTTGTACTTGAAGAAAAAATATTTTCGCAAGGAAATGATGGATGGAACATCTATTCAATCTTATCTAAAGGAGATGAAAGAGTTCACAGACAAGCTAGCATCAATTGGTGCCGCTATATCTGAGGAAGATCAGGTGGTTACTCTTCTAGGCAGCTTACCTTCAAGCTACTCCACCATTGCTACTGCACTAGAAGCACGTGTTGATGATATGCTTGCTGTACAAAATCTAGACTGATCCGATACCAGATACTGTATTGAAAGCAGGAGACCGGCCTCGCAAGCCACCTGTATGTTGGCACTGCCAAGAGACTATGGTCACATTCAGAGATTCTACCTGAAGAAAGGAACTGGTAGGTCTCACAAAGCCTCTGCTGTTGAAAGGTGTATCAATGAAGATGATGTAAATGAGATTGAAAATGAGTATGCATTTCCTGTTTCTGGTGATTCACAAAGTAAAGAGAAATGGATTGTAGATTCAGGTGCAAGCAGTCACATGACGTATGAAAAGCATTTACTGCATGACTATCATGATTTTGACAAGCCAGAGAGAGTTCGATTAGGGGGTGGTAGGACAGTTGATGCTGTGGGGACAGGGAGTATCTGTCTATCTATGCATTTCAAAGTCAGTGACCACAAGCAAGCCAGAATGCATAAGGTTCTCTATGTTCCCAAGATGGCATGCAATCTTTTTGACTAGGAAACATTTTGGTCCTGCTAAATGTGAGATCAGAAGCAGAAACGGTGAACTTATTGGTATTGGATCATTACATCAGAACCTTTATTATTTGAACTGCATGCCGATACTGCCTGCAGTTGAACATGCCGATACTGCCTGCAGTTGAACATGCCGATACTGCCTGCAGTTGAACATGCAAATGTTGCACGTAGCCTCAGCCCTAATTTATGGCATCAACGTTTTGGACATGTGAATTCTAGGTATCTTTATAACATTGTTGAGAAGAAAATGGTTACTAGAATGGAGATGTCCGGAAAAGCTCAATTGTCTTTCTGCGAGGGCTGTGTTGAAGGGAAAGTGCACCATCAGCCTTTTAAACAGGTGGGTGAAAGTTATTTTTCAAGCAGAAAGCTTCAGCTAGTGAACTGTGATGTATGTGGCCCCATGGATGAATCAATTGCGGGTAAGCGATATTATGTGTCCTTCATAGATGATTATTCTCATTGCTGTGCTGTTTACTTCATGAAAAGGAAAGGTGAAGTGTTTAGTAACTTCAAGGAGTTGCTTTAGCCACTAATGAGTGTTGACAGCCAATTGGAATTACTAGAACAGATAATGGTGTCGAGTACATATCTAAAGAATTTGAGGACTACCTGATATCACAATGAATAAGACACCATTATCTGTTCTAGTAATTCCAAGACCATAAGAGTAAGCATATGAGTGGCAACTGGAGGAAGATTGCTAGTTCCATTATTCTCCAGCAAATTCATCTGGTGGTCAATGTTATCATACAAACACAATTAATTACCTTGCAAGCACACTTGTCATACACAATATTCTCTTTCACATCATCTCATCCAAAAACAAAACAACGTAATTCTTCCACTCTTCATTGTCAACTTCACTTCTAAGTACGGCATCTTCTTCAGGCTGAAATCTTGTTTTGTATTTAAAGTAGTTAGTGTAATCTCGAAGAGTTTGCTCAGAGGGCAGCTTCATGAAACCTGATAACAGCTCTATATCAAGTTTTTCCAATTTAGTTGTAGTTAATTTACTAAGTCTTTTCTAATCTGGTATTAGTTATAGTTATTGTAGTTAAAGGTTATATTTAAGATTATGTAATCTAAATTGTAGCTATTAATATAACACTTAGTTAATATAGTTTTACAGGAAAGTAATTTTAGTTACAGCAAATTAAATAGGTTAGAGTAAAATTGTAGACAATCTGTGTGGTAACTTTTGAGACAACGATAATACAAAATTTCAAGCCAAATCAGATAACTATAAAATTATGCCCCATCCTTCCCCCTGCTTCTGAATACCTGATCATTATTGGGTGCCGTGGCATTTGTTCTGAATTTTTTGTTGCTGCTAGGAACTGCACTGGTCCCAAAAAGGTGGTGAAATGTTCCTTCTTTAAATTCATGCACCCTTGGAAAGCAGCTCTTGATGAAAGTCAACTTCACCTCAACTCCACTGCTTGAAGTTATCTGCTTAATCCTGTGGAGGAGTATATTCTTTTCATTTACTGCAGTGGAAACTTGCTTTTGTAGTTATTGTTTTTTTTTAGATTCATGACAACTGGGTTGGTAGAGTAGATTTGAGCTTCAGTGTTTGTATAAACACCATGACGAGAGTTGAACATTTCAATGTACTCAAGCTTGGGGTAACCATGGCAGATGTCAGCCAAATCCAAGATGGAAATTAGCCTCAAGATGGCACTTTGTCAGTAATAGTATTTGGGATGGCTGACAGGCATTGGATGGTGAACTGCTGTATGCGGTGACCATCAACATAAAGCTCCCATGAAAAATCCTGTCTGATTATAATGTAGTGTGAAATGTGTACTGGATGGTTGTGCTGGATACTGATGCAATCCTGCACAGATGCATTTGTCCACGCACTGCATTGTTGTACCAACCCGATAGAAGTTGTGGGAGTAGAGCTGGTATAAATTTCACTAAAGAATTGCTTATGCTGATGGAAAGTAGACTGGAGGCATTGCTGATGGGACTAGATTACAGAAGAGACCTCTGGTTCACTTTGTATGACTGTATTGTTCGGAGTTGATACACTGTCGTCATCTTGCCCTGAGGTGCGCGGTGGATCCTACCACACAAGTTACGCTAGAATAATCAAAGCTCAAGGATGCTCAGCCACATCATAAATATTTCATGAGCAGGCTAATTTATTTTCACAAGCCAGAGGCGAGTGAAAATAAAGCCTGAGAGTAAAATATCTCTCCATATCACTCAGACAAGTGTAACAAGTAGTTTATCCCATGCTAGGTAGCTATATTCACTGATATTTTAGCAGCTGCTCTAACCTAGTTGGGTATGGTAAGCCAGGCCCTATTCTTGCAGCAATACAGCCATGAGAAAACGCTATGATAACTGTGACTTATCTCACGATATCACGAAGTGTTATCTCATGGCTGTATTGCCCAAGCTCATTACCAGGGTAGTTATAGCAACAGGGCCTGCCCGCCTGCATACAAGTTTTCTGGGTTTTTACAGCTACCTTTACTCATTACACTCGTCAGAGTGATATGGCTAGATATTTCACTCTCAGGCTTTATTTTCACTCGCCTCTGGCTTGTGAAAATAAATTAGCCTTCTCGTGAAATATTTCACCATATCACACTCTGACTCATGTAATATGTACTATATATATGGGCAATTCCGTGAAAATGTCAACCAAAGGGGTAAAAGAGGTTTAGATCATGTTCTTATACATCATTTTTAAAAGCCTAACAATGGAATTTTCATTTACTGAAAGTTTTAACTCAATACGATAAAAGGGGGAGGAGTTACAGTGCTTGTTAATAGAGTTGCTCATTAAAGTATTTCAGCATGGTATGAGGGATGGTTTAGATCAGGTACCTCCTACATCTAATGGTAATACATTTTAATTCCCTTTTTCATATTTTTGAATCAATTTTGGAACTTAAGAGGTGGTTCACTGCCCCAAAAATAATAATTTTGTTTTTTAATATTTCATAGCTCGTCGTTCCCGGATATAATTAATCTTGTACGTCCGTTACACATAAAGTGTATTTTTTTTAGAGAGCTCGTTCACATCAAGTTGCTCAGTAATTATATTTATTTTCTGTTTTAGTTCAATAGTAACTTTAACTTCCACATTTTAGTTGGAGACCACAATCACCATGACTCACAAGAAATGTGTGACGGAAGTACTGTATTATTGTACTTTCATCATGTACATCCGCCACATTCACCAGGCAGGAGAACTTGTGAGCCGAATTGTGGTGCCGGAAGGAGACAGACAGAGGTTGCTGAAATTAGCACATGAGCATGGGGGACATCTTGGTTCCAAGAAGGTCCGGGCCAAGATGAATAAGCTGTTCACTTGGCCTGGTCTTGCTCAGGATGTGGTAGACCACGTCATGTCCTGTGATGTGTGTCGTCGAGTAAACAAAGCTGGTGTCAGCTTTATATAATGTCAGATCTGTTGTGGTACTACATGCTACATTGTCACTCCATACATTGATTAGGGACACAACCACAATTTACTTCAATTATTGTATAGCATAAGCAAATTTATAGCTGGAATTGACCACCACACTGACTTTTTATGCCAATTTTAAAATTCTGCATGCTACTCACTTCAGTAATGCTGACAATCAGTCTAGTCAACTAGGCTTTGCTGCAAGACAGGTAAATAGTGACAACCTGGCTGACTTCACTGCCTTGTAATGGTGACAACTGACTGACTTTCTTGCCATTTTCACCTGAGTACTTACTCAGCTGCATTCTACCTTAGTGGTGGCAATAAGTCTAGCTTATGTATGTGGCTTGCTTAATGTCATGCATGTACATGTATATAAAGAACTTTCGAAGCAGGTAATGTTAGACTGCATAGCTAGAATAGACCTTGAAATATGTCAACTGCTAATGAAACACAAGTGAAATGAAGGGCAAAGATACAGGCTGATTCTGAAATTCATCAAGCTCAACTCTTGAGAGACCAGGAACGAAAAAAATGCCAACACAAAGCTCAAAGATAAAGCATGTCAGAACAGCAACTAGATGAACACCGGGTCAAAAAACGACTGCGAATTAAAGCTTATTGAGCAAAGAAGTCTATGAAATCAGTGAGCACCACACTGTATCGCTCACGGCAAGCCTTGGGAAAGCCATGAAATGACTTTAGCAAAGTCTTCCACCATCTCCTCATAAGCAATATTTTGTTGTTGAAGATTTGCTGTCATGCATAAGAGTGCCAATGCCTGGAAGTGGCCAAGACCTGAAGACAAAGATCCAGCAACATAAATAGTGTGAGTTATTAGCCCACCTACTGTTGCCGGAAGTCGAGGACAGTTCGTATTTAAAAACATTTGATCTTTTCATGTAGTCTGTCAGTGTCTTTTTTTTTGTGCTCACAGTGTTCTCTTTTCTGGAGTCACACATGTACGTCCGTCACGATATTGTGTACGTCCATCACACAATTTAATAACATAAAAATTAAAAAAAATTTCGATATCAAAAATTACTTCTGTGTGTAAGTTAGAGGAATAATAAAAAAAATACTCCCAGTAACTTCACAGAGTTTTAGCTGTGAATGTTCTTAACTGAATACGTCCATCACACACCTTTAAGTAACCACTGCCCTTCCCATGCAACATGAAAGTGGGATATATTTTTATTGATATCTATTTATTATTATACTACTATTTTTAATTGAACTAAGCTTAATATAAATTATGTAGTAGCAATACTATAGTTTTATGTTACCTTTGGCAGGCTCGCTCGCCATTTGTGCTCAAGCACATCACTAGTTTATTTTATATATATATATATATGTTATACTTTGAATAGCGGCACTCGTCCCAATACATCCGACAGACTCGTGATATTTTGCGTATTCAAGTATAACATATTTATCATGTACGCATGCGCAAACTTAACCTTAGCTTCAGCAATTTCAGTTCTCCTGAATACGTGGAAGTTTTGCTTTGTTTTGCTTTGTTTCGTTTGTCTTAGTTTTACACGAGTGTAAGTGGCTACGCCAGTGAGGCAAGTCGGGGTTCGTAGAGAGACCAACGAGACCAACGAGATAAACTCATTCTGAAGGGTTGCTGCGCACTATTTGGAGTTTGGTAAGGTGGATGCCTATTGTGAACGCCTCGAGCACTCGCTGCTGCCGCTGTAATGGTACAGCCAAGTGCCTGAGATGTGCCTGTGTCCGTAGTGGTGCTCCATGCTCCCGCTGTTTGCCTGGCGATTTGGGACTTTGCCACAACACCCGGCCACGTGGCCGCTCTCCCCCATCAGGCCCCTCCTCATCCCTGACAACGACTGCCCCTCCTCACCCAGCTGCTGCCAACCCTTCTGCCAGCTCATCACCTGCCCCTTCTCCTCCCCCCTCCTCCCAGCCTGCCTCCCCTCCATTGTCAGCCCTACCAGCCCTACCAACTATCCTCAAATCCCATGTGCCCACCCTGCAGCATGTCCCAAAGGGCACCCGTGACAGCTGGGCCCTCGCTCTCAGCTCCTGTCTGAGGTCTGTTGTACGCAATCCGGACGAGCCATCCGAGTGGTCCCGCCTCTTTATTCTAGCCAAGTGTGTGCTTGCCAGCCCTGCTGCAGGCCAACGGCTTCGTTGGCGTGAGATCATGAAGCGAGTGAAGTCTCGCCTTCAGCGTTGGGCTGATGGTGATTTGGTCTCCCTTTGGTCCGAGGCCCTCGAGGATGCCCGGTCCCTCGCCAGGAGGCAATCACGCTCTTCTGCCCCCACCTCTACCAGCAACTCCAGGAGAGCCAGGCGTGCTGCGCAGGACGGCCGGTACAGCAAGGCCATCCAAGCCCTGACATCTGACGGCCTAGCCTCCCCGTCTCCGGAAATCCTTCAGGAAATGCGGAAGAAACACCCCCAGGCACCTCCTCCCTCTGTGCCTCTTGACCCAGTTCCGTCACCTGCCATCCTTTCAGAGCCTGCAGTCCTCAAGGGAGTGCGATTTTTCCCCAACGCCTCTGCCCCTGGGCCCTCCGGTCTGCGCCCTAGTCACCTTCAGGAGGCCATTCGATGCCCCTCCCCAGATTGTGCTGCCCAGGCCCTCACCACCCTCACTAGCCTCGTCAACCTTTTAGCTGCTGGCAGAGCCCCTCCTTCGGTCCTCCCCCACCTCTGTGGGGCCACCCTCCTTGCCTCGCCCAAGAAGAGCGGCGGTCACCGCCCCATTGCCGTAGGAGAAGTCCTGTGCCGGCTCACTTCCAAGTGTCTGGCCTCCACCTCCCGCAGTTCTGCTATCTCTTCACTCACCCCCCTTCAACTGGGTGTTGGAGTCAAAGGCGGCTGCGAGGCCATCATCCATTCCACTTCACATCTGCTCTCCTCCTCTAATGACCCGGATCAGTGCTGGTGCCTCTTCCTGGACTTCTCCAACGCCTTCAACTGCATTAGCAGGGAGACCATGTTTGCTGAGATCAGGCAACGCATCCCACACCTAGCGGCCTGGATGGAATCCTGCTACTCCTGTCAGCCCCTGCTCCATCTGGGGGAAGATACCATCCATAGCTGCAGTGGTGTGCAGCAGGGGGACCCTCTCGGCCCATTGGGTTTTGCTCTAACCCTCCAGCCCCTGCTCGAGCGCCTGCAGGCTGACGTCTCAGGTCTCCGCCTCAACGTGTGGTACCTGGACGACGGCACCCTGATGGGCTCCCCAGAGGACCTTGCTGCTGCCCTGCACATCGTGGAGCGTGAAGGTCCCCCCCTGGGCCTCCATCTCAACCGCTCCAAGTCTCTCCTCTACATCCCAGAGGACGCTGTCCAGGCTCAGTCTGTCCTCCCAACAGACATTCCCACCACCCGCAGAGGTTTCTCTCTCTTGGGATGCCCCATCGGTCCACCCGACTACTGCGAGGAGGTTTTTGGCGCCCGGCTATCGATGCTGAAGGAATCCCTTGGAGCGCTTCACAGCGTTGGCGACTGTCAGGTGGAGTGCACCCTTTTGCGCTCTTGCCTTGCCCTCCCCAAGGTCTCCTTCATCCTTCGCGCCTGCCCTCCCAGTCACATCCAACGCACCGCTGCCGAGTTTGATAGAGCCATCCGCTGCACCTTGGAGACCATTGTAGGTGGCCCAGTTTCCCACTGGTCCTGGTTGAAGGCGTCTCTCCGGTGTAGTCACGGGGGCCTCAATCTTCGCAGTGCGCTACGCCATTCACCAGCCGCCTTTCTCGCCTCCACCTCAGTTACAAAGTCTCTGGTGTTACAGATCCTCGCCAGCCCACCAGCCCCCTCTCCACACATCACCCCGACTGTTTCGCGCCTGGCCACAGAAGCCGCCCGCCCAGATTGGAAGTGCCTAGATGACATTGACGTCCCTCTCCGGCAGAAATGCCTTAGTCATGTCGTTGACAAGGCCTGCTTCCAGCAGCTCCTTGACTTGGCTCCCACCTGCCGCTCGCGGGCCCTTGCCTTGTCCTCCAGCCTCCCCCATGCCGGAGACTGGCTGAACATCATCCCCTCCACCACCCTCGGCCTCCATCTCCACGACCGAGAGTTCCGGTGTTGCCTGCGCTACTGGCTTGGGGTTCCCCTCCACAGCTCGTCATACCCCTGCCCGGAATGCCACCTTACTGCTGATGCGTACGGTGATCACCAGGTCGGCTGCGGGGGGAATAGGGATCGCATTGCCCGTCACAATGCTGTCCGTGACGCCATCCACGCTGCTGCCCAGTCCGCTGCTCTTGCTCCTTCCAAGGAGACCCCTGGCTTACTGCCTGGCTCGCAGGCTCGCCCGGGCGACATTTTCATTCCATGCTGGAGCCTTGGACGTCCGACCGCCTTTGATGTGCTTGTCATCAGCCCGCTACAGGAGCTCACCATCGCTCAGGCTGCCCAAACACCTGGCCATGCCCTCCAAGTTGGTGTGCAGAGGAAGCTTGCAGCCAACCTCTCAGCTTGCCGCTCTTCCGGGACGGACTTCGTCCCTCTTGTGGCTGAGACACTAGGTGGGTTGGCTGAGGACACCATCCGCACCATCACCATCATCAGCAGGGCCATCGAGAATCGCTGCGGCACTTCTGACTCCACCCCAACTACCAGTCACCTGTTTGGCCGCGTGGCAATTGCTTTATGGCGGGGCAATGCATCGCTGTGGCTCCACCGTCTCCCCACCATACCCCCCTCCCTGGACGGTGTAGCCTGAACTTTTTGTATATTTATTGTCTTTTTCTTTTAACCAGTTGTATATAAACCTTAGCAACGACAATTTTTCTGGAGCTAAACCAGTAAGCTAACGTTGTTATGGCTGAAGATATTTCATTACAGGATTTTTTTGATGACGAAGTTCTTGAAATGATTGAGAAACAATCTGAATATCTACAGAAACTCCCTATAGAACCAACTGTTGCTAATCCAGTCTATACTAACGGACAAACGGAGGAAACTAAGCACCTAGAAGAATCATCTTCTTCTGTGTGTTTGGACGATGAAGAGTTGGAAATGTTTGTGGACCACCCCCAACAATATCTCTCCGTGTCCCTTACGTATTTTTGAAAAGTTTCTTCAAAAGGGTCCAGTTGAAATGTGCAAATAGGAATCCCCATTTTATCTGGCTGTGAACTACAATTACTCTAATGATGACATTTGGTACAAAAAACAGAAGATGGGGAAGGATAGAATCAATACAATAATGAAAAGGATGGCTGCAAGTGCTGGATTGTCTGGGGAAAAAACAATTCATTCAGCTCGAAAAACAATGGTTACATGTCTTACCAAGAATAGTGCACCAGAAACACAGATAATCCAACTAACTGGGCATAAAAATCTACAAAATCTAAATAGCTATAAAAAAGTATCATTACAACAGCAAAAGAAAATGTCTCATGTCTTGAGCTCATACAAAAAGCCTAAAACTAATCCATCTTCTTCATACCCTACAACACCAACAAGTGATATTGTGAACCAAGATTAAGTGCTCAGTCCTTCTTTGCTGGAGCAACAATTACCAATTGTACAATAAATATTGGTTTTCCTACAGCAATACAAACACAAAGTTTCACCACAATGTCCGCTGCACCTAATGACACACAACCACAAATGAAGTGATTTACAATTCATACATACCTACATAGCAATAGACAGATATATCAAATTAATGTATTATTATTAAGATTTAACAAAAAACCTAAAAATATAAAATTAGCCTAAGGGGACTCAATAACACTTGTTAGAATGCCCAAGGGGACGCAATATGGGAAAATATTGGGGTAGTTTCATTTGTATTAATCTCTATGGGAGTACTTGAGTTCAGTACATGATAAATAGTACTTATTACATGAGTCAGAGTGTGATATGGTGAAATATTTCACGACCATGCAGGCTATTATATTTTCATGAACCAGGTGGGAGTGAAAATAAAGCGTGAGAGTGAAATAAAGTCTGAGAGTGAAATATCTAGCCACATTACTCTGATGGAGTGTAATAAGTGGATTCCACACTGATATCTTCACTGCTGTAGTTAGTAGCTAGTGCTAGAAGACAGGTAACTCACAACCTGTAAAGTTGGTTGTAGGGGCTCCCCACACCCCCATTTTTGCAGCTGCTCTATCCTGGGTTTCCAATCCCTGTAAATTCTTTTATCAATGATTATTTCAAATTTTGTTATACTTACAAAACATATAGTTCCTCCACAACTCTCCTGCGATGGTCCAAAGTCTCGTACACTGGATGTGAGGACAGAGTTGACTCTGAGGTGTACCTACAATGGTTCTCCCATTCCTATATTTACCTGGGAGTTGAACAATTCATTAGTGGACAGTACTAATCCTAATATCACTCTCTATGCAGTAACTGGGGTAAACCTGAGAAGCACTATATTTCGATGGATGTATTTAACTCCAAATTCTAGAGGAATATATACCATCACTGTATCTAATGAAATTGGAACTGTCATGTCTCAGTTTGACATCTCAATTGCAAGTAGGTTATAATTCTGATTACAAAATATGCAGTCATAAATGACGTGAATAATTATTCTTATAATTGTTTGTTAACCCATCTTTGAAGTGCCAACACAAATAGAATGTTTACATTATTATGAAAGCTAATGTAATGATATTAAAACGGACTTAGTATAAGTAATTAATAATTATAACAAACTTTAGTTGGATATCAACTATCTTCATTTAAGTGTGAGTGCATTTCAAATAGTACTTACAATAAATTGAATGCATGCTTGCAAAGATTAAGATTATTACAAAAATTAATTATGAACAAAAATGACGAGCAACACTTCACACCATCATGAATATGAATACAGTGATGTGATATAGCGTTGAACTATTGAAAATTGGATGCTTCCCTTTCCAACATTATCTGTCAAAAATCTGGTTTTGCATTCAAGATTGAATTGAATTGAAGTAAAATATAGTCAGATTTTCAAATAGAAAACAATACTATAGAACAAAAAATTAAAATTGTCAATCATTAAGGTGTTACTTCAAATGGCATGCAAGTCAAAGGAAAATGATAGTCACGGTTGACAGCAAGCCCTTATTCAATAGTGTTTAGCAGCACAGTTAATTAAGTTTAAGTATACATCCATTTTGACAACAGGCTGAACTTGATGTATTCTCTTTTGATATATAGATATATAATGGGTCTTAATGTGAATATTTGTCCTATTATTCATTGTTAATCAACTGAACTATTGTTATCTGTTCTCAGCTCCTCCAGCTCCTCCAATACTTTCTATTCCATCACAGATTTCACAAGACAACTTTCAACTCTCCGTAGAGCCTGGCTATGATGGACTGTCTCCTATCTTGGGCTATCATTTGACATACAAAATTGAGGGATCAACGACCAACTCCGCAATGGATTATACCAAAGTGCCCCAAATTACTTTACTTTCCTTGCGCTCAAACTCACTTTACATGATAAATGTATCAGCCAGGAACCGTCTTGGCCTCAGTAGTCCTGCCACTGTACTGGTCAAAACCAAATCAGGGACTCAGTGCAACAAATTATACCTTGCAATTGCTTATGGCTTAATAAGCTTTATTTTAGTGACAATCTTCAAGTAGGAGGAATTAGTAATCGAACTACCTATTGAATATTAAGTGATAAATTTTTGTCAGCTACTTCTTATGTATTTTACACAATGAAATGATACTTTATGTATGGAGTACTCAACCCTTGCAATTGTCATAGTATAATGATGTATGTTTGGGGCACTTTCAAGGAAGGTTGCAAATCTTTCCCATAGTGACTATAGAGATTAAAAAATATATAATATAATGCACTGATAAAGAACAAGGGTTTATGCTCTCACTACAAGGTTGACATGAACAAATATTTTATCAAGCATAACTGAGCAAAAAATTAAAACCACATTTAATGTGGGATTGATCCTTACGCTTTGCTTCAGGAGATTGTACTTTGTACCGAAATTGGCACTAAAACACATAAACAGATAAGGAATATACAGTTGACATAGTAAATATCTATGACTTGTTGCCATGGTGAGTTAATTATATTGTAATGATGTTTAGCTATAAGAATTGACTGCAGAAAAGGGGTATCTAAATGGAGACTGAGAAGTAATTAAAACAGGGTGGACAAAACACATAAATACATGTGTAGTCAATATGTGTACTCAACATATCGCTGACTTTATGCAATAGTGGAAATTTTAAGTCACTTGTCCTGAAAACTATATGTTTTACTTAACACTACTTCACAATATACACTACAGCTGTATTTAGATATAATATGACAAATAATTAGATATTTTGAGCATTGCCAAAATTTATCTGTGGGTTCTTTAATATAATTTGAAAATAATCTATATGTATGAGTAATAGCACGGGTAACCGTGCTATTTGGGATCAATAGCATGAGTAACGATTGAAATAGCACGAGGCGAAGCCAGTGTTATTTCAATTGCTTTACGAGTGCTATTGATCCCTAATAGCACATGTTATCCGTGCTATCACTCGCTAATAGTAGGCCAGCTTTTTAAAAAAGTCTCTTGCACATTGTCCCCTACTAGAAACTACTCGAACTGTACGACGTTCCCAAGGTTAACGCTCTACGCGTGCGCACTTACCCCTACTATTTCACGTAGCTAGCTACCGAGGTATTTCACTTAGTTTACACTTAGTTACTGAGATATTTCAATTAGTTACGCGCTATTTCACTTTCCCCGTGCGATTTCAATTGAACAGCGATTTTTCCCATTCATTTTTGAATGGGCAACTTACGCGCCGTACTATTAAGCTTGTAACTAGCACAAAAGCTTCCATGCGCGTACTCTCTCTTGAGTATTTTCTTAATGCTAGTCATATTGTGCCCCCGTAATGAAGAAATTAAAAGATGTTTGTGGCTTTTGAGTAGAGCTGTTTATTGAACTAATTACCTTCTACTACACATTCATCAACCATCAACAGATAACTTATTTCATATACCAACTCTGTGCTAAAGAATTTTAGTTCTTCTTTTTTACAGTATTAACTCTTATAGCTAAGATGTGCCGGTTAATAATTTGAAAATTTTAGAGGACTTCAGCAAGAAGTTGAAACGTTGGGTAAGTTATAATTAACTATATTAACTATATTGGCTGTTAAAGAGATTTTTTTTTTTTGCTATTCTACAATGTTAAACTCAAATAATATAAGGTCAAGCTCTTCCAAACATTTTCAACATTCTTACTTCAAATACTATGCCCATCTTATCTTAGCTTAGCTACCAATCATCTCAAGTACTCAATTGTGACCACATTATAGAGAGCATACAATGTTTGCTAGCTTCAGCCCACATGATCTAGCCCTAAATGATTTTCATTACTGGCTATAGTCAATTTTATTCATCTAGTTGTCTTTGTAATTTTATACTTGACATTACTATGTATATAATTTGCAAACTGTTCCTCCTTACTTTTTGTAATCTCTATTGAATTTTACCATGACGATAGTACTCGTTTGTTTGTAATTTTTGTTTACAATTTTAAAGGCCATTCAGCCACGTAATTACTAACAAGTTTGCAAAATTGATTCACTCTTTTTACTCTTTGAAATTTCTGTAATTTATATTTAAGATTACCAAAGTTTGCTAACATTCTCTTGTAATTTCAGTGATGTATGAATAGAATTTACAAAGTTTAACTAATAATGTAAAATATCAAATCAAAGATACAAAATAGAATGCAATTTATAACTTAGTGTTTGTCAAACAGAAATTACAAAGAGTAATGGATGAATATAATTTACAAACATTTGGAATTGCAACTTCTATATTCTTGGAGCCAATGAGTACTCTGCAGCAATCAAAAATAGCTATGCCATTTTTTTAATCAGCATTGTAGCATTCGTTGTAACAGGTTCAAAGGGACTTGGTGGATGTGTCAGCGACAAAATAAAGTACAGCTGAAGGCACACTGTTAAATAGCAACTACCTGAAGTTATTTCTCCAAGTAAATAATACTAAACACATTTCATCCTTTTGTCGTTATTTTATTAGTAATTCATCCATCACTCTCAGTAACGTCTGGAAAAGGGTCTCAATATCATAGTAGCCTTTCGTCATAATATTTTGTGCAAAAAAAACAACGACAAGTTCTAAAGAATTACTGCACAGTGTTGAGCTTCCGCCTCGTGAAAAATTTCTCACCCCACTCTGCTATTAATCCTGAATATCACAGTTTTTTGTGCTATTATATCTAGTAATAGGTTGGCACTAGTTGGGCAGCCCGACCTCTTGTAAAGGGGAAAACAACGAGAAGACAGACCGTTAAACTTGACTTTAGAATTAGCCGTCTTTACCCGGGACCAAGCTGAATGACGTAATCTTTAATGCATATTTAATTGGCGAGCGAGCGTAGCGAGCAAGACAATACTAGGGGTGGATGATGCAAAAACCGGGTATATGTTATTGGCAAGCGAGCGGAGCGAGTGAGACACTATCAGGGGTAACACAATTGAAAATCGGGGATATTTGTTGGCGAGCGAACAAAAAATACAAAAAGCTTCATTTGATTATTGAAATTGTAATATACTGATGTACGTTTGGGGCACTTTCAAGGTAGGTTGCAAATCTTTCCTATAGTGACTGGATTAACATAATATAATGCACTGCTAAAGAACAAGAGTTTATGTTCTCACAACAAAGTTGACATGAACAAATATTTCATAGCTATAAGAATTGATTGCAGAACAAGGGGTATCTAATACACAGTGTTGTTTTGGTGTAGAAATTCCAGATTTTCTTAGTTTTAGTTATTCATACTAAAAAAAATATCTTGAATGGTGGGGGCTCCTATGGCTGAAGCCCCCCTCCCCCCCTCCCATAATTTTGAGGCACTATCTACTAAAAAACATGCCTATAATATGGAGCCCCCCTTACTGAAACATCTTCCTACACCACTGAATATAATAGTGACCGTTATTTTTTTAGGAGTAATTCCACTGCACAAGTCTTTCCTTGTCAATTTTTTTTTACATCTCTCATAAAAATTATTCTAAAATAGCTAATACAAATGTACAAAAAGCATAAAAATTTTTTTCCAGGATAGCTACTTATACACTAATATTTTAGCTATTCACTACTAATTTGGAGTTGCTTCATTTTCACAGTATTCATTTGGAAGAATATGCAGCTATATAGTTGACAACTGGTGAAGTGTCATCTCCAATTGATGCTGAGCATTGAGTTCCATTGTATATAGACACGCTCGACTTGCCTGAAGCATTGACCTTTGAATACATGGAATCCCAACTGGTAACATTAGGCCAATGATTTTTTCCATTAACTTCAGCATATACGGTGGAAGACCACTCCGATTGATTCCACGGCACGCCCCACCCCATAAAGATGTCTTCATTCACGTCACTAACGGTGTATACTACGGAAGATTCAGAACCAGTGGCAGCTCCGGCTGTTTTGACGTGAAGAAATACACTCCACTGACCATTCAGAATAGCTGAATCCGGTGGATATTTAAACATATGACCATGCCAGTTAGGTCCTTGAGTCTCGAACGTAAGTGACTTCCCCGAAGCATTGTAGATTCTAATGAGAGAGCTAACACCTGTGCCGTATTCTGTCTTTATACTATTGATTCTTTTTAGCGCTTCAAAGTCGTACCGTACCTGCTGCTCCCTAGTATACTGGCTGAGCAGATCTCTTGTTACTTGATCTGGCTTGAGGTGGCTGTAACGTGGGTCTGCGACAACATCATCTGGAGTAATTACGTTCCCTAAGAGCACCATGATGAGAGAATGCCTAAGTGATTTTTGATGCTTGAGAGTCCTTGATTTATACCAAATAAAACCGGAAGTTTCTAACTGCTCATATAAGTAGATTACTAGTTAAAAAGAATCTGGGAGAAAAAATGACGGGAGATGGACGGGAGAGGGACGTGTGAAGCAATTCGGGGCGTTTTTTAAGCCAATACTTCAAGCAATCCTCTCTATTTCACACAACCCTCTATCAGTTAACTCTGCTCCTATTTTTAAACTAGACATTCTGAGATGTTGGTTTTTGTATGGATTAAAGGTCAATTCCATTCAGGCATAAGTATTTTTATAATTTGTTCCCTAGAACTAATCTACCCTCTTGATCATAAAAGTAAGTCGTAACAATACTCCTGAGTAAAGCCAAATTCATTTAATGTTAGCTGGGATTATAAAACTGCAAAATACTTACTCAAAGATTGTTACTATTGACAATATTATTATTGATAAGAAAAACAATCACCTGATTTTTCCTTAGGTGATGGTTTGTAGCTATGTGAAACTTTAACAGTTGTATACATAGTATAGTTTTATTTAGCGAGGCGAAGCACTACCCTGGCAGAACAATATTTAAGTTAGATGGGTATACTGTGTGTTTGTAAGTACAAGCGCGCATGGCTTATTAATAGCGCACGTGATAGAGTAACGGACGTACATTTATTGTATGCGTGCATTTATTGTATGCGTGCGTCTTTAAAAGAATGACCAGGTACCGTGCTAACTACATAGCATTAGCTACAACAATGGAGGTACCAAGCTTGCAAAGGATCAAGGAGCTTACAGAACATCTTTATGTCAGAGAATACGTCGCAATCAAAAACACCATTTTTCCTTCTACCACTGACCGCTTAAGAGCCTATCAATATGGCAAAGAAGCTCAAGATGAAGCTGAGAAGCTTATTAAAAAGGAAGAAAATACCCCACTTCCTACTCCAGCGGCAAAAAGGAAAGCGGCAGAAGAAGTGTGGAAATACGTTCGAGCTACACTCTGGAATGCATTTAATAGCGTACGAAACATGAAACTTAGATCTGAATACATCAATAAAATCTCTGGAAATGCCACAAAATACATCAATCAAATTAATAGTGATGAGCTTACCCCAGAACAACTGGAAGCTCTGGCCAAAGAAGCTGTAGATGCTCGTAATGTAGCTCTTGAAGCTACTCGAGCCAAGTTAGCCAGGACTTCTAGGTATTTTTCAGAGACCTTAAAGAGGGAAGGAGCAACTTACGATTCTCTTACAGAGAGATACAGCCAAAGGAAGTTTGGAAAGTCATTTTCCGAACTTACCGATTCAGAGAAAAGTCTAGTTTTTGGCGATATTATTGAAGCATCAGGTCGTAGTAATACAATTGTCAATCTTCTATCGGAGGTAACTGGAGCGTTTGGCATAGCTGCATTGATTATCGCTCTGGGAACGATTGTTTGGGATGTGGTGACGTCCAACACTCCTGTTCTTACCGCGATCAGAGATGTGTGGGTAGGTATCGGGACTACTGCAGCTTCGTTTGCTGGAGATGATCTAGCAACTTCAGCAATAACTGCTGGGTTAGTAGCTGCTGGAGTAACAGAAACAGTAGCAGCAGGTGTGGCTCTAGTTGGAGGTATAGTTGCTGGATTATTACTGGCAGCAGTTGTGGCACCACTTCTGGGGGCACTGTTTGACCTCATTGCCAATGCATTTTCCCTTCACATTCCACCAGCTTTGATGACAAGCATTGTAACTGCTTTGAAAGTTCCAGTGGATAGCTCACTTCAGGAGGAGCTCACCACTCCCTTGTCTTAAATGGAGTAAAATCAGCTGAAAGAACTTTATAGATATTAGTTCATAGTATTTTTTGGTTCAGACTGATTTCTTAGATACGAATAATCCTACTTCTTTTCTAAATTTTTATCATCATTTTATCACCTAATTAGCTAGCCATATTACTGTATTTCATTATACATAGCACAATATCTTGAATATACATCAGAATCTGATTATAAAGATAGGGAAATTTACAGCAAACTTGGCAACCATTCCAGTGGCATAGGTAGGGGGTGGGGCTCTGGGGGCTGAAGCCCCCCCCCCATAATTTTGGGGCACTATCTCACAAGGTGACTTCTCACATGAACAATTTTTAACCACAATAAAACATGCCCATATGGAACACCCCCTTACTGAAACATCTTCCTACACCACTGCATTCAGTAACTTCATCAAGCAATCATGATTATAATAATTCTGGGAAACTGCCATCTTTGAAGAAAAAAAAGTCCTATCACTTACTTAACTAGCAAATTCTACCTTTACTGCTTTGTACTGAGTTCTACCTCAACATAATAAGGACTCCACACATATACACACATACATGTAAGGTTACACCATGATGTGAAGGTCAGTAGCTATAAGATTTACACAACCTCAAGGGCCCGAGGATAGTGTAAATTCTGTAAGGATTGAATGGAGTGGTGTAATCGGGCTATAGGAAATGCTTGAAAACTAATTTTAGATTGGACAGTTCACTTAATCGCCTCCTGAAATATATTCACCTTGAATTGAGCAATCTGATTGGACAGTTTGAATTACCATGGTACAAGTATATATATAATACTTATAGCACGAGTCAGAGTACAATATGGGAAAATATTTTAGGAGCAGGCAAAATATTTTCACGAGCCAACGGCGAGTGAAAATGTGGCGTGAGAGTAAAATATCATTCCCATATTGTACGACGAGTGTGATAAGTGATTTATTGCTTCTTTGAAATTTTTCTCAACCGGTTACAATACAATTTTCATTGATTTTACTCGCTACGCGCGCGCTACAAGTAGCGTACAATATAAACCGTACAATATGGGAGAATACAGAACGCTCGCGTGATGCGGAAATATTCAAGTAAAAATATCAAAGCTGCAATATAATATTTATTGCAGCTGCGGCTTTGATATTTTTACTTGAATATTTCCGCATCACGCGAGCGTTCTGTATTCTCCCATATTGTACGGTTTATATTGTACGCTACTTGTAGCGCGCGCGTAGCGAGTAAAATCAATGAAAATTGTATTGTAACCGGTTGAGAAAAATTTCAAAGAAGCAATAAATCACTTATCACACTCGTCGTACAATATGGGAATGATATTTTACTCTCACGCCACATTTTCACTCGCCTTTGGCTCGTGAAAATATTTTGCGTGCTCGTAAAATATTTTCCCATATTGTACTCTGACTCGTGCTATAAGTATTATTTATTGCAGCTTTGATATTTTTTCTTGAATATTTCCGCATCACGCGAGCGTTCTGTATTCTCCCATATTGTACGGTTTATATTGTACGGTACACTACGCATGCGCGTAGCGAGTAAAATCAATGAAAATTGTATTGTAACCGGTTGAGAAAAAATATCAAGGCAGCAATAAATCACTTATCACACTCGTCGTACAATATGGGAATGATATTTTACTCTCACGCCACATTTTCACTCGCCTTTGGCTCGTGAAAATATTTTGCATGCTCGTAAAATATTTTCCCATATTGTACTCTGACTCCTGCTATAAGTATTATAATATACTTTTTCCACCCTAGATATCTTCACAATGATAGTACATGACCCGTGAATAACTCAAGATATTTCATGTTGTTATATCATGCTGTACTGCTATACTGGCAAGCTCATTACCATTAGCAACCAGCCAAACTTGTCAATTTTCTTGGGGTTTTTTATGGCTACATTCCTCCTGTGTAGCCTACTCAACCCAGGTTAGAGCAGCTGCTAAAATGTCAGCTGAGGGTGTGGATAGCCCCTACAACCAGCTTACACACTGTGAGTTACCCTTCCTCTAGTACTAACCAGTAGTGAAGATATCTATTGTGGAATAAACCACTTATTACACTTGTCAGAGTGATATGGCAAGATATTTCACTCTCAGGCTTTATTTTCACTGGCTCTGGCTCTTGAAAATAAATTAGCCTGTTGGTGAAATATTTTGTCATATCACACTCTGACTCATCTATTTATATATAATATATATATGAATTATTTATTTGATATAGGAGAATAATATCATGAGTCTGTTGGCTTAGTATTTAGCTACACGAGTGACGCAGGCATGAGTGTAAATACGGCCAATCAGATGAGTGATAGTCTGTAGTATCTAACGAATAATAAATTTGTTATGTACTGCTCATGCGTGTATACCATATCAACAGGTTTGTTGTACAGTAAACATTTGTATAACCTGGAAGGATGTAGTAACCCAACATGATAACTCTGAACACAGGTGATATGGGAAGATATTGCCTTCCTGTTCAGTACTTCACTTACTTCAGTGCCAGCCAACCATACACACCAATGCTGTGGTCTGATAGAGAAGCACTTAGTAAGTCAGGTAATCAGATAAAGGGGTTGAGGCATAGAGACTCAGCAGGCTTTAATACTTGAATGTAGCAAATATTTTTAACCTGCGCATTCTAGTTCAAGTGCTATAGGCCCCAGGGGTGGAGCCAGCTATCAAAAAGTTGGGGGGGGGGGGTGAAACTATATGGTTGGAAAAATTGAGAGGGGGACCATCGGAAGGGGAGAAACTTTTTTATTTACCTTGTACTTCTATAATTAAACAACAACAACACATGAGAGCACAAAAAATGAGTTTGTACAGCCTGTTTAGGCCTAAAAATATTCCATAGAGCTAACACTATTAACAATAATTTGGGATTCACTAAAAATAATCATTTGTGCACCAGAAATGCTGATTAATTTTTTTGCTATGTTGTTTGTGCTCAGTTTCAGTTATTTCTTTGTGGACGTGTAAAATAAAGCGGTTATTTAATCTTCCGCCCCTCCTGTCTTGGCATCACCATGGAAGAACTTAATCTCCATGCTGAATGAGGGGGCATGGTGTCCGCATCACCTGTTTAATTTTTTTCTTTGTTCTTCTGAAGGTCAAATAGTTCTCATAAAATGCTCTTTTTGATGTTGCAGATGTTATTTAGAAGTCTCAATCTTTGTTGGACAGTTGCAAGAAGTTCTTTGAAAGCTTGATTCTAGATTGAATCACAAAAAATAATTGAGGTTCGTTACCTTTTTAACTGGAGGAAGTTCCTCTTGACTACATCAGGATTTTTTTTATGCCTCTTTAAATCGGACATATTGATGTCATCCTTGTAGTACAATTGAGGCAATTGTTCAATGTGGCTTTGGAAGTCTTCTCTATTTGTAACATTAAGGAATGCAGCATTAAAGAGATGGGAGTCCCAGCTAGGGTTTTGCGAATTATGCCAGCATAATTTTTAGCATAAGAATGCCCTTAGCGTAATGCTAGCATAATAAGAGAATAATGCAGGTATACATACTCAAATTTGATAAACCTTGCCTTGCCTGTTCTTCTTGTATTTTGAAATAATGAGGAATAATCTTACTCTATTACTGTCGTTTCAGATGTAAATTTCCTTAGAATTAGTGTGTTTATAAATATGATTCGTGTGGTGCTTTACTTTTGATTTTTACAGACTGAGCAGAATTACTTTCCTGTCTCACCACCAAAATCTCATCTGGGAATTCCTAAACCCACTCCTCAGGACTGGGAAATAGTAGTTGATGTAAGAGTAGAAGCGTGGATTCTTGGTCAGATAAAACTGCAGTATTCCGAGGTAGTCATGATGACCAATGAGGGAAGCTTGTAACCAGGTGAAACACTACATCATAGCTTTGTGACTCATGGTCATCACCATAGATCCTAAGCATAATAAGGAGCATAATGGCACATTTTAGGTAGCATAATTGCTGCAATGCCAAGCGTTGCTGGAACAGCATAAATACCAAAAAACAAAAAACAAAACAACAACAACAAAAAAAAAACAACAACAACAAAAACAACAAAAAAACAAAACAAAACAAACAGGAGCATAATTCTTAAAATCTTATTCATATAGCTAAAAGAATAGGTGTAGGAGCTGAGGTTCACTGGGGTCACGTGTCCCCCCCCCCCACCCAACTCCCAACCCCTCTTGTCAGAATGGCTTGGCCATGGCGTTAATTACACAACTGTATTTGGAGATAAGACATAATAATTAGATATTTTGAACATTGCCAAAACTTTTTCTGAGTTCTTTAATATTTTGAAAAAAAAAACATCTATATAGCTAACTTATACCTAGCACAAAAGCTTTCCATGTACATACTCTCTCTTGAGTATTTCTAATAGTCATAATTGTGCCCCCTTAATTAAGAAATTAAAAAGAGAGTAATTAGCTAAGTTGCTTAGTGAACTAATTACCTTCTACTGCACATTCATCAACGATCAACAAATAATTTATTTCATACCAACTCAGTGCTAAAGAATTTTTTATCGTTCTTGTTTTGATAGTATTTACTCTAATAGCTAAGATGTGTCAGTTATTCATTGAAATTTTAGAGTTATTACTATATAATGTTAAACTCAAACAATATAGTTAAAGGTCAAGTCCCCTCCCAAACATTTTCAACATTCCTACTTCACTGATTTACAAATACTTTGCCAGCACTTAACTTAGCTACCAATCATCTCAAATACTCAATTGTGACCATATTAGAGAGCATACAACGTTTGCTAACTTCAGCCCACATGATCTAGCCCTAAATGATTTTCATTACTGGCTATAGTCAATTTTATTCATCTAGTTGTCTTTGTAATTTTATACTTGACATTATTATATAATTTGCAAAATCTTCCTTATGGTTTGTAATTTCCATTGAATTTTACTGAAGTTAGTATACTCGTTTGTTCGTTACGTTTTTAAAAGCCATTCAGCCATCACTGGTTGTAATAACTTCAACCAAAGTTTCAAATTCAATTCAGCCTTTGAAATTTGTATTTGTCATTAGCTACCAATGTTTGCAAATTCTATTCACTCTCTTTACTCTTTGAAATTTCTGTAATTTCTATTTAAGATTACCAAAGTTTGCAAACGTTCACTTATCTCTTGTAATTTCAGTGATGTGTGAATAGAATTTACAAACTTTAATAATGTCAAATAAAAGATACAAATAGAATACAATTTATAAACTAGTGTTTGTCAAATAGAAATTACAAAGAGTAATGGATGAATATAATTTACAAACATTTGCAATTGTAACTTCTATTTGACTCAACTAAAGTTTGTAAATTCTATTCATTTGTTACTGTCCGTATTTTCTATTTGACATGTTACAGTTTGTAAACTCTTTATGTCCTTACTGATTGTGATTTCTATTGGACTTTCCTTACATTCCTTATTCTATTGATCCATTCATTGGTATTTATATTGAAGTATGCAAAATCTATTCATTCATTTCTCTTTGTAACTTGTGTTTGGTACTATGAGAGTTTGAAAACTTTATTCATTTTATGAGCTTAACTAATTACAAATATTTGTAAACCACCATTCAATATACAAGTTGGTAAGTTCCTTCATTACCTGCATTCAGTAGCTAGCTACAAAGGGTATGTAAATACACATATTGGTGTAGCTACAGTTCTTGCTCTATTAATAGGAACACATAAAACAAAGCACTGATACACTGCTGATGAGTAGATATCTGCTCACCTAAAAATGTAGCTCTAGCATACAACAGTGTTGCATGTGATAGCTTCCAATTGAGCTAAGTTGTCAGGAATTCTCAGCGTGATATAAGCATAATAATGTTTCAAACATAAACTTTAAGTACTTTCATTTATTGAACAATTACCTGCTACATTATTTACCAAAAATTAAGACCATACAGATAACAGCAGACTAACTACACCAAATCATATAAAAAACCACAAAGCTATATTCTAAAGAAAATAAAAAAAGTAGTCTTCTAATTTGACATAAACCCTATTCTTTATTCCTAGCATACTGTACCCTATTTTACAGCAGTATTTTACAACCAATCTACTATTTCTAAATTATTCCAAGGATGTTGACAAAAACTACTCCAGTCCACATTTTTATTACGATTGGCTATAATTAGGGATTAGCTAAAAGGACCCACTAAGGTTTAATAGACTGTTTTAAAAACCGGTAGGGTAAGACCGGCTTAATTGTTGAGCCCTGATACTCCACGATTGCGATTATTAGCTCCCCGCAAAAGGTGGTCGGTTGACGGGGCACGAGGCGTTTAGAAAAAACGTGATTTCAACGCGCGTCAAAAGTGTGCAGATCGTGCTAACAATTTCGTACTGGAATCGTCGTTGTTCTTGGATATACCGTTTACAAATCGTTATTAGTTTAATGTGATGTTGGGAAACTTTGTACTATGTATTAGTTTAAAAAAAAAGATTCACAACGGTGCCATGTTGCATTTCAATAGTTGGCATCTTTCTTTAGAATAATCTATCTATCATAATTATGTTGGTAGTTGTGTTCCACTCCTCCAAAAACAGCTATCACTATACCTTCCTATTTGTGTTCCGCTTACCAAAATGCATTAATCTATTTCAACAATTTTTGTGAGCCTATAAATTAGTTATCAATTATTGAATTTGCAACATGGCACTTCAAAGTTTGCTTTAAGCAAACAGCTGAATTTTAATAATATGGAAAGTAACCTATTCAACTTAAATTTCCAGACAGTATACTACACACATCGAATTGGCAGTGAGCCCCCGGGGGGGGGGGGGGGGGGGGGGGGGGGGGGGGGGGGGGTAACACAATTGAAAGTTGGGGACATTTGTTTGTTTGTGTGGATGTACGTTGGTCATTTTGTACTTTGACCCTGCCGTATTTTGCGCTAGCTCGATGTTCGACCCCGTCCCAAACTTCACTGAACGGAATCTTTTGGTTTATCGATCATTACCGGTATCATCCTAGAAATTGAATTGTTTACCGCTTAGAATTCTTTTGCCGGTGCAGTTAACTTAGAGGAGCTCCATTTCTATTGGTTAGTGGCCGTGGTAAGTTACTTGTCATAGTTATAAGCCCTACCCAACAGTATTTACTTGAAAATTCATTGTCCCACTAGACTAACCGCGACGGGAAGTCCAGCGTAGGTGTATTCAGTTGTGTGAAAGTATTTATCACCTAATTAGCTAGCCATATTACTGTATTTCATTATACATAACACAATATCTTGAATACATCAGATTATAAAGCTAGGGAAATTTACAGCAAACATGGCAACCATTCCAGTGGTATAGGTAGGGGGTGGGGCTCTGGGGGCTGGAGCCCCCCCATAATTTTGGGGCACAATCTCACAAAGTGACTTCTCACATGAACAATTTTTAACCACAATAAAACATGCCCATATGGAACACCCCCTTACTGAAACATCTTCCTACACCACTGCATTCAGTAACTTCATCAAGCAATCATGATTATTATAATTCTGGGAAACTGCCATTCTTTGAAGAAAAAAAAGTCCTATCACTTACTTAACTAGCAAATTCTACCTTTACTGCTTTATACTGAGTTCTACCACCTCAACATAATAAGGACTCCACACATATATACACACATGCATGTAAGGTTACACCATGATGTGGAGGTCAGTAGCTATAAGATTTACACAACCTCAACGGCCCGAGGATAGTGTAAATTCTGTAAGGATTGAATGGAGTGGTGTAATCGGGGCTATAGGAAATGCTTGAAAACTAATTTTAGATTGGACAGTTCACTTAATCGCCTCCTGAAATATATTCACCTTGAATTGAGCAATCTGATTGGACAGTTTGAAATATATATATATAATATAATATATATATATATAATATACTTATTCCACCCTAGATATCTTCACAATGATATCTTTAAGTACATGACCCGTGAATAACTCAAGATATTTCATGTTGTTATTTCATGCTGTACTGCTATACTGGCAAGCTCATACCATTAGCAACCAGCCAAACTTGTCAATTTTCTCAGGGTTTTTTATGGCTACCTTCCTCCTGTGTAGCCTACTCAACCCAGGTTAGAGCAGCTGCTAAAATGTCAGCTGAGGGTGTGGATAGCCCCTACAACCAACTTACACTGTGAGTTACCCTTCCTCTAGTACTAACCAGTAGTGAAGATATCTATTGTGGAATAAGCCACTTATTACACTTGTCAGAGTGATATGGCAAGATATTTCACTCTCAGGCTTTATTTTCACTGGCTCTGGCTCTTGAAAATAAATTAGCCTGCTGGTGAAATATTTTGTCATATCACACTCTGACTCATATATATATATATAATATATTATATATATGTGACCATCTACAGGAAAACCGGGCACAACGCGGCGTGCGTAAATATTGAGAAAAGATCGATCGATTTCTTTAAAATGTATTGTTTTAAGCTGACGGAAGGGAACGGTTAGGTCTATTATAGTGGGAACGACTTAAGCTACGACGATAAAACTGGGAGAGCTCAATATCTGGACGCTGACAACTCTGTAAGTGCAAAAAAAATTTCGAAGGGTGCCGCATTTGTGCCCGGTCTTCCTGTAGACGGTCACAGATATGTATATGTACTAGTGATGTGCTTGAGCACAAATGGCGAGCGAGCCTAAAGACTATACTATTTTTATATGACTGATTTTGACTTCTAACACTGAAGCTACTGAAAATAAGGTCCAGTTTTTAAATTTAGCATACAGGGTAAAGGGATTTCAGTGCCATAGTAACAACTATTGAGGGAAAAAAACAACAACAAAACAATACACGTTATTTAAAAGTTTTCTTTGTGATATTCTTTAGCTAAGTAGTGGTTGTAACACACAATGCTTTGACACAACTGGACATGCACCTACACAGACTTACCTTAGCAGTAGTCTAGTGGACAATGTATTTTCAAGTAAATACTGTTGCGCACGGCTTATAACCATGACAAAGAGCGCATTGACTTACCACCGCCACTAACTGGAATAGAAATGGAAGTCCCTTAAGTTTTCAAGTTTTAACTGCACCCACAAAAGAATTCAAAACGGTAAACAATTCAATTTCTAGGGTGATGATACGGGTGATCGATAAACCAGAGGATTCTGTTTAGTGCAATTTGGGATGGGGTCGACCACGTAACTAACACAAAAAAGGGAGGGTCAAAGTACAAAATGACATACGTACGTCCAAACATATATACAAATAAACAAACATCCCCGATTTTTTTATTTTTACTCCTGTAAATGTCTCGCTCGCTACGCTCGCTCGCCAATTATTCATTTGATATAGGAGAATATCATGAGCCTGTTGGCTTAGTATTTAGCTACACGAGTGACGTAGGCATGAGTGTAAATACGGCCAATCAGATGAGTGATATTCTGTAGTATCCAATAAATAATAAATTTGTTATGTCCTGCTCATGTGTGTATACCATATCAACAGGTTTGTTGTGCAGTAAACATTTGTATAACCTGGGGGGATGTAATAACCCAACGTGGTAACTGAACACAGGTGATATGGGAAGATATTGCCTTCCTGTTCAGTACTTCACTTACTTCAGTGCCAGCCAACCATACACACCAATGCTGTGATCTGATAGAGATGCACTTAATAAGTTCCGATAAAGGGGTTGAGGCATAGAGACTCAGCAGGCTTTAATATAGCAAATATTTTTAACCTGCGCATTCTAGTTCAAGTGCTATAGGCCCCCCTATATTCCCAGGGGTGGAGCTTGGCATCACCAGGGAAGGACTTAATCTCCGTGCTGAATGAGGGGGCATGGTGTCCGCACCACTCGTTTAATTTTTTTCTTTGTTCTTCTGAAGGTCAAATAGTTCTCATAAACCAAAAAATGCTCTTTTTGATGTTGCAGATGTTATTTAGAAGTCTCAATCTTTGTTGGACAGTTGCAAGAAGTTCTTTGAAAGTTTGATTCTAGATTGAATCACAAAAAATAATTGAGGTTCGTTACCGTTTTAACTGGAGGAAGTTCCTCTAGACTACATCAGGAATTTTTTTATGCCTCTTTAAATCATACATATTGATGTCATCCTTGTAGTACAATTGAGGCAATTGTTCAATGTGCCTTTGAAAGTCTTCTCTATTTGTAACATTAAGGAATGCAGCATTAAAGAGATGGGAGTCCCAGCTAGGGTTTTGCGAATTATGCCAGCATAATTTTTAGCATAAGAATGCCCTTAGCGTAATGCTAGCATAATAAGAGAATAATGCAGGTATACATACTCAAATTTGATAAACCTTGCCTTGCCTGTTCTTCTTGTATTTTGAAATAATGAGGAATAATCTTACTCTATTACTGTCGTTTCAGATGTAAATTTCCTTAGAATTAATGTGTTTATAAATGATTCCTGTGGTGCTTTACTTTTGATTTTTACAGACTGAGCAGAATTGCTTTCCTTTCTCACCACCAAAATCTCATCTGGGAATTCCTAAACCCACTCCTCAGGACTGGGAAATAGTAGTTGATGTAAGAGTAGAAGCGTGGATTCTTGGTCAGATAAAACTGCAGTATTCCGAGGTAGTCATGATGACCAATGAGGGAAGCTTGTAACCAGGTGAAACACTACATCATAGCTTTGTGACTCATGGTCATCACCATAGATCCTAAGCATAATAAGGAGCATAATGGCACATTTTAGGTAGCATAATTGCTGCAATGCCAAGCGTTGCTGGAACAGCATAAATACCAAAAAACAAAAAACAAAACAACAACAACAAAAAAACAACAACAACAACAAAAACAACAAAAAAACAAAACAAAACAAACAGGAGCATAATTCTTAAAATCTTATTCATATAGCTAAAAGAATAGGTGTAGGAGCTGAGGTTCACTGGGGTCACGTGTCCCCCCCCCCCACCCAACTCCCAACCCCTCTTGTCAGAATGGCTTGGCCATGGCGTTAATTACACAACTGTATTTGGAGATAAGACATAATAATTAGATATTTTGAACATTGCCAAAACTTTTTCTGAGTTCTTTAATATTTTGAAAAAAAAAAAACATCTATATAGCTAACTTATACCTAGCACAAAAGCTTTCCATGTACATACTCTCTCTTGAGTATTTCTAATAGTCATAATTGTGCCCCCTTAATTAAGAAATTAAAAAGAGAGTAATTAGCTAAGTTGCTTAGTGAACTAATTACCTTCTACTGCACATTCATCAACGATCAACAAATAATTTATTTCATACCAACTCAGTGCTAAAGAATTTTTTATCGTTCTTGTTTTGATAGTATTTACTCTAATAGCTAAGAGGTGTCACTTATTAATTGAAATTTTAGAGTTATTACTATATAATGTTAAACTCAAACAATATAGTTAAAGGTCAAGTCCCCTCCCAAACATTTTCAACATTCCTACTTCACTGATTTACAAATACTTTGCCAGCACTTAACTTAGCTACCAATCATCTCAAATACTCAATTGTGACCATATTAGAGAGCATACAACGTTTGCTAACTTCAGCCCACATGATCTAGCCCTAAATGATTTTCATTACTGGCTATAGTCAATTTTATTCATCTAGTTGTCTTTGTAATTTTATACTTGACATTATTATATAATTTGCAAAATCTTCCTTATGGTTTGTAATTTCCATTGAATTTTACTGAAGTTAGTATACTCGTTTGTTCGTTACGTTTTTAAAAGCCATTCAGCCATCACTGGTTGTAATAACTTCAACCAAAGTTTCAAATTCAATTCAGCCTTTGAAATTTGTATTTGTCATTAGCTACCAATGTTTGCAAATTCTATTCACTCTCTTTACTCTTTGAAATTTCTGTAATTTCTATTTAAGATTACCAAAGTTTGCAAACGTTCACTTATCTCTTGTAATTTCAGTGATGTGTGAATAGAATTTACAAACTTTAATAATGTCAAATAAAAGATACAAATAGAATACAATTTATAAACTAGTGTTTGTCAAATAGAAATTACAAAGAGTAATGGATGAATATAATTTACAAACATTTGCAATTGTAACTTCTATTTGACTCAACTAAAGTTTGTAAATTCTATTCATTTGTTACTGTCCGTATTTTCTATTTGACATGTTACAGTTTGTAAACTCTTTATGTCCATTACTGATTGTGATTTCTATTGGACTTTCCTTACATTCCTTATTCTATTGATCCATTCATTGGTATTTATATTGAAGTCTGCAAAATCTATTCATTCATTTCTCTTTGTAACTTGTATTTGGTACTATGAGAGTTTGAAAACTTTATTCATTTTATGAGCTTAACTAATCACAAATATTTGTAAACCACCATTCAATATACAAGTTGGTAAGTTCCTTCATTACCTGCATTCAGTAGCTAGCTACAAAGGGTATGTAAATACACATATTGGTGTAGCTACAGTTCTTGCTCTATTAATAGGAACACATAAAACAAAGCACTGATACATTGCTGATGAGTAGATATCTGCTCACCTAAAAATGTAGCTCTAGCATACAACAGTGTTGCATGTGATAGCTTCCAATTGAGCTAAGTTGTCAGGAATTCTCAGCGTGATATAAGCATAATAATGTTTCAAACATAAACTTTAAGTACTTTCATTTATTGAACAATTACCTGCTACATTATTTACCAAAAATTAAGACCATACAGATAACAGCAGACTAACTACACCAAATCATATAAAAAATCACAAAGCTATATTCTAAAGAAAATAAAAAAAGTAGTCTTCTAATTTGACATAAACCCTATTCTTTATTCCTAGCATACTGTACCCTATTTTACAGCAGTATTTTACAACCAATCTACTATTTCTAAATTATTCCAAGGATGTTGACAAAAACTACTCCAGTCCACATTTTTATTACGATTGGCTATAATTATTGGGATTAGCTAAAAGGACCCACTAAGGTTTAATAGACTGTTTTAAAAACTGGTAGGGTAAGACCGGATTAATTGTTGAGCCCTGATACTCCACGATTGCGATTATTACCTCCCCGCAAAAGGTGGTTGGTTGACGGGGCACGAGGCGTTTAGAAAAAACGTGATTTCAACGCGCGTCAAAAGTGTGCAGATCGTGCTAACAATTTCGTACTGGAATCGTCGTATTTCTTGGATATACCGTTTACAAATCGTTATTAGTTTAATGTGATGTTGGGAAACTTTGTACTATGTATTAGTTTAAAAATAAAAGATTCACAACGGTGCCATGTTGCATTTCAATAGTTGGCATCTTTCTTTAGAATGATCTATCATAATTATGTTGGTAGTTGTGTTCCACTCCTCCAAAAACAGCTATCACTATACCTTCCTATTTGTGTTCCGCTTACCAAAATGCATTAATCTATTTCAACAATTTTTGTGAGCCTATAAATTAGTTATCAATTATTGAATTTGCAACATGGCACTTCAAAGTTTGCTTTAAGCAAACAGCTGAATTTTAATAATATGGAAAGTAACCTATTCAACTTAAATTTCCAGACAGTATACTACGCACGTCGAATTAGCAGTGAGCCCCCGGGGGGGGGGGGGGGGGGGGGGGGGGGGTTTTGGGGTTAAGGGGGGGGGGGGGGGGGGGGGTTAATACAATTGAAAGTCGGGGATATTTGTTTGTTTGTGTGGATGTACGTTTGTCATTTTGTACTTTGACCCTGCCGTATTTTGCGCTAGCTCGATGTTCGACCCCGTCCCAAACTTCACTGAACGGAATCTTTTGGTTTATCGATCATTACCGGTATCATCCTAGAAATTGAATTGTTTACCGCTTAGAATTCTTTTGCCGGTACAGTTAACTTAGAGGAGCTCCATTTCTATTGGTTAGTGGCCGTGGTAAGTTACTTGTCATAGTTATAAGCCCTACCCAACAGTATTTACTTGAAAATTCATTGTCCCACTAGACTAACCGCGACGGGAAGTCCAGCGTAGGTGTATTCAGTTGTGTGAAAGTATTTATCACCTAATTAGCTAGCCATATTACTGTATTTCATTATACATAACACAATATCTTGAATACATCAGATTATAAAGCTAGGGAAATTTACAGCAAACATGGCAACCATTCCAGTGGTATAGGTAGGGGGTGGGGCTCTGGGGGCTGGAGCCCCCCCCCCATAATTTTGGGGCACTATCTCACAAAGTGACTTCTCACATGAACAATTTTTAACCACAATAAAACATGCCCATATGGAACACCCCCTTACTGAAACATCTTCCTACACCACTGCATTCAGTAACTTCATCAAGCAATCATGATTATTATAATTCTGGGAAACTGCCATTCTTTGAAGAAAAAAAAGTCCTATCACTTACTTAACTAGCAAATTCTACCTTTACTGCTTTATACTGAATTCTACCACCTCAACATAATAAGGACTCCACACATATATACACACATGCATGTAAGGTTACACCATGATGTGGAGGTCAGTAGCTATAAGATTTACACAACCTCAAGGGCCCGAGGATAGTGTAAATTCTGTAAGGATTGAATGGAGTGGTGTAATCGGGGCTATAGGAAATGCTTGAAAACTAATTTTAGATTGGACAGTTCACTTAATCGCCTCCTGAAATATATTCACCTTGAATTGAGCAATCTGATTGGACAGTTTGAATTACCATGGTACAAGTTTATATATATATATAATATATAATACTTATAGCACGAGTCAGAGTACAATATGGGAAAATATTTTACGAGCACGCAAAATATTTTCACGAGCCAAAGGCGAGTGAAAATGTGGCGTGAGAGTAAAATATCATTCCCATATTGTACGACGAGTGTGATAAGTGATTTATTGCTGCCTTGATATTTTTTCTCAACCGGTTACAATACAATTTTCATTGATTTTACTCGCTACGCGCGTGCTACTTGGACCGTTCAATAACATGCGTACAATATGGGAGAATACAGAACGCTCGCGTGATGCGGAAATATTCAAGAAAAAATATCAAAGCCGCAATAAATATATATATATATATATATAATATAATATATATATATATAATATACTTATTCCACCCTAGATATCTTCACAATGATATCTTTAAGTACATGACCCGTGAATAACTCAAGATATTTCATGTTGTTATTTCATGCTGTACTGCTATACTGGCAAGCTCATACCATTAGCAACCAGCCAAACTTGTCAATTTTCTCAGGGTTTTTTATGGCTACCTTCCTCCTGTGTAGCCTACTCAACCCAGGTTAGAGCAGCTGCTAAAATGTCAGCTGAGAGTGTGGATAGCCCCTACAACCAACTTACACTGTGAGTTACCCTTCCTCTAGTACTAACCAGTAGTGAAGATATCTATTGTGGAATAAGCCACTTATTACACTTGTCAGAGTGATATGGCAAGATATTTCACTCTCAGGCTTTATTTTCACTGGCTCTGGCTCTTGAAAATAAATTAGCCTGCTGGTGAAATATTTTGTCATATCACACTCTGACTCATATATATATATATAATATATTATATATATGTGACCATCTACAGGAAAACCGGGCACAACGCGGCGTGCGTAAATATTGAGAAAAGATCGATCGATTTCTTTAAAATGTATTGTTTTAAGCTGACAGAAGGGAACGGTTAGGTCTATTATAGTGGGAACGACTTAAGCTACGACGATAAAACTGGGAGAGCTCAATATCTGGACGCTGACAACTCTGTAAGTGCAAAAAAAATTTCGAAGGGTGCCGCATTTGTGCCCGGTCTTCCTGTAGACGGTCACAGATATGTATATGTACTAGTGATGTGCTTGAGCACAAATGGCGAGCGAGCCTAAAGACTATACTATTTTTATATGAATGATTTTGACTTCTAACAACACTGAAGCTACTGAAAATAAGGTCCAGTTTTTAAATTTAGCATACAGGGTAAAGGGATTTCAGTGCCATAGTAACAACTATTGAGGGGAAAAAACAACAACAAAACAATACACGTTATTTAAAAGTTTTCTTTGTGATATTCTTTAGCTAAGTAGTGGTTGTAACACACAATGCTTTGACACAACTGGACATGCACCTACACAGACTTACCTTAGCAGTAGTCTAGTGGACAATGTATTTTCAAGTAAATACTGTTGCGCACGGCTTATAACCATGACAAAGAGCGCATTGACTTACCACCGCCACTAACTGGAATAGAAATGGAAGTCCCTTAAGTTTTCAAGTTTTAACTGCACCCACAAAAGAATTCAAAACGGTAAACAATTCAATTTCTAGGGTGATGATACGGGTGATCGATAAACCAGAGGATTCTGTTTAGTGCAATTTGGGATGGGGTCGACCACGTAACTAACACAAAAAAGGGAGGGTCAAAGTACAAAATGACATACGTACGTCCAAACATATATACAAATAAACAAACATCCCCGATTTTTTTATTTTTACCCCTGTAAATGTCTCGCTCGCTACGCTCGCTCGCCAATTATTCATTTGATATAGGAGAATATCATGAGCCTGTTGGCTTAGTATTTAGCTACACGAGTGACGTAGGCATGAGTGTAAATACGGCCAATCAGATGAGTGATATTCTGTAGTATCCAATAAATAATAAATTTGTTATGTCCTGCTCATGTGTGTATACCATATCAACAGGTTTGTTGTGCAGTAAACATTTGTATAACCTGGGGGGATGTAATAACCCAACGTGGTAACTGAACACAGGTGATATGGGAAGATATTGCCTTCCTGTTCAGTACTTCACTTACTTCAGTGCCAGCCAACCATACACACCAATGCTGTGATCTGATAGAGATGCACTTAATAAGTTCCGATAAAGGGGTTGAGGCATAGAGACTCAGCAGGCTTTAATATAGCAAATATTTTTAACCTGCGCATTCTAGTTCAAGTGCTATAGGCCCCCCTATATTCCCAGGGGTGGAGCTTGGCATCACCAGGGAAGGACTTAATCTCCGTGCTGAATGAGGGGGCATGGTGTCCGCACCACTCGTTTAATTTTTTTCTTTGTTCTTCTGAAGGTCAAATAGTTCTCATAAACCAAAAAATGCTCTTTTTGATGTTGCAGATGTTATTTAGAAGTCTCAATCTTTGTTGGACAGTTGCAAGAAGTTCTTTGAAAGCTTGATTCTAGATTGAATCACAAAAAATAATTGAGGTTCGTTACCTTTTTAACTGGAGGAAGTTCCTCTAGACTACATCAGGAATTTTTTTATGCCTCTTTAAATCATACATATTGATGTCATCCTTGTAGTACAATTGAGGCAATTGTTCAATGTGCCTTTGAAAGTCTTCTCTATTTGTAACATTAAGGAATACAGCATTAAAGAGATGGGAGTCCCAGCTAGGGTTTTGCGAATTATGCCAGCATAATTTTTAGCATAAGAATGCCCTTAGCGTAATGCTAGCATAATAAGAGAATAATGCAGGTATACATACTCAAATTTGATAAACCTTGCCTTACCTGTTCTTCTTGTATTTTGAAATAATGAGGAATAATCTTACTCTATTACTGTCGTTTCAGATGTAAATTTCCTTAGAATTAGTGTGTTTATAAATATGATTCGTGTGGTGCTTTACTTTTGATTTTTACAGACTGAGCAGAATTACTTTCCTGTCTCACCACCAAAATCTCATCTGGGAATTCCTAAACCCACTCCTCAGGACTGGGAAATAGTAGTTGATGTAAGAGTAGAAGCGTGGATTCTTGGTCAGATAAAACTGCAGTATTCTGAGGTAGTCATGATGACCAATGAGGGAAGCTTGTAACCAGGTGAAACACTACATCATAGCTTGGTCATCACCATAGATCCTAAGCATAATAAGGAGCATAATGGCACATTTTAGGTAGCATAATTGCTGCAATGCCAAGCGTTGCTGGAACAGCATAAATACCAAAAAACAAAAAACAAAACAACAACAACAAAAAAAAAACAACAACAACAAAAACAACAAAAAAACAAAACAAAACAAACAGGAGCATAATTCTTAAAATCTTATTCATATAGCTAAAAGAATAGGTGTAGGAGCTGAGGTTCACTGGGGTCACGTGTCCCCCCCCCCCACCCAACTCCCAACCCCTCTTGTCAGAATGGCTTGGCCATGGCGTTAATTACACAACTGTATTTGGAGATAAGACATAATAATTAGATATTTTGAACATTGCCAAAACTTTTTCTGAGTTCTTTAATATTTTGAAAAAAAAAACATCTATATAGCTAACTTATACCTAGCACAAAAGCTTTCCATGTACATACTCTCTCTTGAGTATTTCTAATAGTCATAATTGTGCCCCCTTAATTAAGAAATTAAAAAGAGAGTAATTAGCTAAGTTGCTTAGTGAACTAATTACCTTCTACTGCACATTCATCAACGATCAACAAATAATTTATTTCATACCAACTCAGTGCTAAAGAATTTTTTATCGTTCTTGTTTTGATAGTATTTACTCTAATAGCTAAGATGTGTCAGTTATTCATTGAAATTTTAGAGTTATTACTATATAATGTTAAACTCAAACAATATAGTTAAAGGTCAAGTCCCCTCCCAAACATTTTCAACATTCCTACTTCACTGATTTACAAATACTTTGCCAGCACTTAACTTAGCTACCAATCATCTCAAATACTCAATTGTGACCATATTAGAGAGCATACAACGTTTGCTAACTTCAGCCCACATGATCTAGCCCTAAATGATTTTCATTACTGGCTATAGTCAATTTTATTCATCTAGTTGTCTTTGTAATTTTATACTTGACATTATTATATAATTTGCAAAATCTTCCTTATGGTTTGTAATTTCCATTGAATTTTACTGAAGTTAGTATACTCGTTTGTTCGTTACGTTTTTAAAAGCCATTCAGCCATCACTGGTTGTAATAACTTCAACCAAAGTTTCAAATTCAATTCAGCCTTTGAAATTTGTATTTGTCATTAGCTACCAATGTTTGCAAATTCTATTCACTCTCTTTACTCTTTGAAATTTCTGTAATTTCTATTTAAGATTACCAAAGTTTGCAAACGTTCACTTATCTCTTGTAATTTCAGTGATGTGTGAATAGAATTTACAAACTTTAATAATGTCAAATAAAAGATACAAATAGAATACAATTTATAAACTAGTGTTTGTCAAATAGAAATTACAAAGAGTAATGGATGAATATAATTTACAAACATTTGCAATTGTAACTTCTATTTGACTCAACTAAAGTTTGTAAATTCTATTCATTTGTTACTGTCCGTATTTTCTATTTGACATGTTACAGTTTGTAAACTCTTTATGTCCTTACTGATTGTGATTTCTATTGGACTTTCCTTACATTCCTTATTCTATTGATCCATTCATTGGTATTTATATTGAAGTCTGCAAAATCTATTCATTCATTTCTCTTTGTAACTTGTGTTTGGTACTATGAGAGTTTGAAAACTTTATTCATTTTATGAGCTTAACTAATTACAAATATTTGTAAACCACCATTCAATATACAAGTTGGTAAGTTCCTTCATTACCTGCATTCAGTAGCTAGCTACAAAGGGTATGTAAATACACATATTGGTGTAGCTACAGTTCTTGCTCTATTAATAGGAACACATAAAACAAAGCACTGATACACTGCTGATGAGTAGATATCTGCTCACTTCTAAATGTAGCTCTAGCATACAATAGTGTTGCATGTGATAGCTTCCAATTGAGCTAGGTTGTCAGGAATTCTCAGCGTGGTATAAGCATAATAATGTTTCAAACATAAACTTTAAGTACTTTCATTTATTGAACAATTACCTGCTAAATTTTTTACTAAAAATTAAGACCATACAGATAACAGTTGACTAACCACACCAAATCATATAAAAAAATTCAAATCAAAAAGCTATATTCTAAAGAAAATAAAAAAAGTAGTCTTCTAATTTGACATAAACCCTATTCTTTATTCCTAGCATACTGTACCCTATTTTACAGCAGTATTTTACAACCAACCTACTATTTCTAAATTATTCCAAGGATGTTGACAAAAACTACTCCAGTCCACATTTTTATTACGATTGGCTATAATATTGTGATTAGCTAAAAGGACCCACTAAGGTTTAATAGACTGTTTTAAAAACTGGTAGGGTAAGACCGGATTAATTGTTGAGCCCTGATACTCCACGATTGCGATTATTACCTCCCCGCAAAAGGTGGTCGGTTGACGGGGCACGAGGCGTTTAGAAAAAAACGTGATTTCAACGCCATCAAAAGTGTGCAGCTAACAATTTCGTACTGGAATCGTCGTTGTTCTTGGATATACCGTTTACAAATCGTTATTAGTTTAATGTGATGTAATTTTTTGGGAAACTTTGTACTATGTATTAGTTAATTCACAACGGTGCCATGTTGCATTTCAATAGTTGGCATCTTTCTTTAGAATGATCTATCATAATTATGTTGGTAGTTTTGTGTTCCACTCCTCCAAAAACAGCTATCACTATACCTTCCTATTTGTGTTCCGCTTACCAAAATGCATTAATCTATTTCAACAATTTTTGTGAGCCTATAAATTAGTTATCAATTATTGAATTTGCAACATGGCACTTCAAAGTTTGCTTTAAGCAAACAGCTGAATTTTAATAATATGGAAAGTAACCTATTCAACTTAAATTTCCAGACAGTATACTACGCACGTCGAATTAGCAGTGAGCCCCCCGGGGGGGGGGGGGGGGGGGGGGGGGGTTAATACAATTGAAAGTCGGGGATATTTGTTTGTTTGTGTGGATGTACGTTTGTCATTTTGTACTTTGACCCTGCCGTATTTTGCGCTAGCTCGATGTTCGACCCCGTCCCAAACTTCACTGAACGGAATCTTTTGGTTTATCTATCATTTACCGGTATCATCCTAGAAATTGAATTGTTTACCGCTTAGAATTCATTTGCTGGTGCAGTTAACTTAGAGGAGCTCCATTTCTATTGGTTAGTGGCCGTGGTAAGTTACTTGTCATAGTTATAAGCCCTACCCAACAGTATTTACTTGAAAATTCATTGTCCACTAGACTAACCGCGACGGGAAGTCCAGCGTTGGTATATTCAGTTGTGTGATAGTATTGTGCGTTACTGCTAAGAATATCACAAAACAAGTTTAAATAACGCGCAATTCAAACAGTAGTGGGGAGTGGCTACTACGGCATTGAATGCCTTTACCGTACATAACTTGAATGTTAGAAGTTAAACTAGTGACGCATTCTAATAGCACAAATGTGACCGGATTTGTGAAAACCCGGCTAAACGCGGCATCTAAAGTTTTCTAATTTTTATTCTACCAGTAGGCTGCACGGGGCCTTGGGATGCCTTCCTTCTAATTTGGAAGCTGTAGCATAAGCCGTCTTCGCCCTACACACTACAACACTTCAGTATTTTTGCTAAACTTATTATTGCTGATTTCGAAAAAAACGCCCGGTAAAGGCGTTGCTAAGGTCAGGGGGCGTGCCTTGTGTCCGTATACTATTACTGCGTGTCTCCGGGACACTATGGAATAAATCGGTTACAGGCGGATTGAAAGAAGTCTAAAAGGCTTAATGCAGGGCTCCTTAAGAAACTATGATGACGAGAATTGCGTGAGTACGTGAATTATGTAGAATAGCAAGTGAATTAGTTAGCTACAGTTTTTTCACGGCTATTAGTGAAAAGCCCGCCAATAATTTCTTAGCAACTCTCCGTACACGAGTCCAACCGGCTAGTGTTTCTAGCCTCCTAGTGTGAGTTCTAGAGCACGCCAGAGCTTACAACTGCGTCATAAGCTAGAGCTAACTGGTGTCTATCCATTTCTGCCATAAAAAGTTTTTCGCTTTACCCGGTGATACTGAAAAAAATTGTTTGCCGCGTTTAGGCGGATTTTCCCAAATCCGGTCACAAATAGCGAAGCTAGCGATGCATGTTCCCTGTAATTGCAGCTATTCCATGCATGCTTGGTGTGGCTACAAAATACTGTCAAAGTGAGAAAACAATAGTGGTAGCTTTTTTCTAGGATGAAGGCTCCTGGTATAGTAATCCTCAGGAATAGTCTAATAAATAAATTAGGAACATTTAATGGCTTTTCAAAAAGAAAGATTCTTTACTTTGCTACCTGTTTCTATTTCGTTTTAGCTCTCCTCCTCCTTGCCCTGTCTTTTTCATTTCTTATATCTCTCCTTACTAATTTTTCTTCTGGAGTTTCTAACGCCCTCAAAGCTCTTGACCGAGCGTTTCTAACGTTTTGTCTCTCTTTTGCAGAATTTGTTTCACTGGGTATCGCTACTTCCTAGGGCGGGTAAACAAAACAAAATATTGCTAAGAAGGTTACCCGGCCCGCGCAAGCGCGTAAGAGAAAATGTGCACACGTACGCCCACGCAAGAACAAAAACAATTCTTAGACCTAACTCAATCGCGGACTCATTAGAGAGTCAGCTCCGCTGGCTTCGCTCGCTTCGCTGAATAACAATAGTGTAGATTTGTGCTCAAGCACACCACTAGTATATAACTGTAGGTCTAAATTGCGTTCATAAAAAAACGTACCAAGCCGCGTGTAGCTAGTACCTAAGTAATAGTTATAAACCAATATTGAGGTTTGTATGCGATTTACAAATCCCGAGACATGAGGGTGAGGCCCCATTGTTGTGGGTTTGTGAATCCCAATACAAACCAATTTTTAACTACTTTATAGCCCTTTGATAACAAATAGATCTATTTATAGTTCTCCCCGGTCATTTTCCCATTACTTTTTTGTGGTTGTTATGAACTATATCAACTTTTTCCCCCTAATACATTTTCTTAGGGAATACTGAGGACTTCCATCAGATTTATAGTACTCGACGACAAGCTAGGTCGCTCAGGTAACCGGCCATAATGTATACTATAACCCTTTCTTGTCTTATCTCGTATTTAACATTAAAAAAACAACGTCAGCAGTAAGTAGTATATCAAACTGCACGTGAGATTAGAAAAAGAATTTGATTACTGGGAAATTACTTGAGTTCAAGTTGTTCCATTATGATGAAAATGGCTATAGTCAACCATTTTACGTATTTTCCGACCCCACCCCTAATTCCAGTTTCACCAGTATAAAATTGAGGCTGATCTACCAAAAGGCATACAGATACCATCAGGGTCACTCTCAACATGGTGCTCGTAGGGAACGTGATCACTCCAAACGATGTCGTTGCGGATCCCCGCTACAGCCATCTTAAGCCCGAACAGGTGACTAGAGAACTGCTCAGCCAATACACTAGAGAGGAGCAAGTGAGGTATGACTTTGATGCTTTGAAAAGGATTAACAGTATCAAAGAAGAATACGGCACTGGTGTCAGCGCTCTTGTCAGAATCTACAACGCTTCAGGAAAAACACTTACGTTCGAAACTCAAGGACCTAACTGGCATGGTCACATGTTCAAATACCCACCCGATTATACAATTTTGAACGGCCAGTGGAGTGTATTTCTTCATGTCAAGACAGCTGGAGCCGCCACTGGTTCGGAGTCTTCTGTTGTATATACTGTTGATGATGTGAATCAGGATGTTTTTATGGGATGGGGAGTTCCCTGGAATCAATCTGAGTGGTCATCTAAAGTTTATACTGAAGTTAACGACAGAAATCATTGGCCTAGTGTTACCAGTTGGGATTCCATGTATACAAAGATCAATGCTTCTAAAAAATCAAGTGTGTCCTTCTTCAATGGAACTAATTGTTCTGCTTCAATTGGAGATGACACTTCACCTGTTGTGAATTATTTAGCTGCCTTTTATACAAAATAAGTTAGAGTCTGAAGAAAGTACAATGTCATTAGATTTCTGAACGATTAGAAATATTTCATTATTAGCCAAAACCTCATTGTATTTTTGATTAGTCATTTGCTATATTATCAGAATTAGACTATAGCTATACCTTATCAATTACGAGTTTATTAAAATAAAAAATTGAAATCTAGCTATATTTTTAGAATATTATGATACATAAGTCTCATTAAGGTACGAGTTATAATACTAAACCATGAATTTGGGAGATCAACGAGTTAGCGTGACTGGTACCGTTTGTGGGACATGAATAGCGTGAGTTTGACAAGTCTGACCACAAGATGACCCTGCTGACAAAGATCTGCTTTTTCTTGTAATAAAGCTATAGCTACCTCCAACACATGTAAGGTGTAGCTATAGGTCTATTGCTGTGGTTGTTGTTCTTTTTTGTAGTTTTTTTTTAACAGCAAAAAAACAGAGCAATTGGTTCTACAGAGAATGTGAGAACATGTAGCTATAGCTATAGCTAGCTATATCGAAGGGGTTAGCTATAAAAATGGACTCAATTCACTGAAATTTCCCATCATCTTATTATTATGACTTTTATATATTTGCTAACACAAAAAAATGCATGAACTTAAGAAGGAAAAAGTGCTCAAGTAAAATGACATCATTTTTTAGCTACTTCACAGAGTCTTGGAGTTTGGACATAGATGGCCAATAGCTGCACTTGCTATTCTCTTTAAGTGAGCAATAGTTTATTGTATCACGTTTTAAATAAAAATGTGCGGTTTGGGCTACCACTTCTAGAGGTTTAAGGTTATTCAAATAAGCCTTAAAAATTGTAAGTCTTGCATTCTCATTAGCTATATACGTAACGAAACTTTTGTCTATTAAAATATCATAGAACAATTTGTCTTGCAATTAAATTTATGTTCACCGCACCAATTTCCGAAACAAACTGCTTTTTAGCGATACCTAGCGATTTTTCGCAACCTCCCAGCGTTTCAGTACGCTGCTCCAGCGGCCCACAATTTTCCGGGCGGGTGCTTACGCCACTTGCACCCGACTTCCGACAGAACGGTGGATAAAATGAATGAACTTCCGGTTATACTGGTATATAATGGCGCTAAGTTTAACTTTAGGTCCTAAAAAATTTCTGTACCGCCACCAGCTAGTCATGGTACTTGTTGGGAATGTAATAACCCCTGAGGATGTCGTCGCGGACCCCCGCTACCGCCGTCTAAAGCCGAAGCAGGTATCTTTAGAACTGCTTAGCCAATACACCAGGGAGCTACAAGGGAAATTCGATTTTGAGGCTATGAGAATAATCAACACCATCAAAGAAGAATACGGAACTGGAGTCTGCGCGCTCGTTAGAATTTACAACGCCTCTGGAAAAACTATAACGTTTAAAACCCGAGGACCTAACTGGCAAGGTCACATGTTCAAATATCCACCCGATTATACAATTCTGAATGGGCAATGGAGTGTGTTTCTTCATGTCAAAACTTCCGAAAACGCTTCTAATTCTGAGGCCACCACTAACTCTGTGCCAACTACTTCTGGGGTGACTGCTTCTGGAACTACAGCTTCTGGGGCCACTAACAGTTCTGGTTCTCAGTCTTCTGTCGTGTATAATGTTGATGATGTAAATCAGGCTATTTTTTTAGGGTGGGGAGTCCCCACTAGCCCATCTGAATTGTCCTCTAAAGTCTACACTGAGGTGAACAGTAAAAATCATTGGTCTACTGTTACCAACTGGGAGGCTATGCTTTCTAAGGTCAATGCTTCTAGACAATTAAGTGTGTCTTTCTACAGTGGAATCAACTGTACAGCTACCATTGGTGATGATACTTCACCTGTTGTAAATTACTTAGCTGCCTATTATTCCAAATGAATTGATGTCACAAAGAGTGCAAAGCTATTAGATTTCTGAACAATATTAGATATATTTCATTACTTGATTGAACATTATTAAACAAGAACTAGCATTTGTAGTGCCAGAGTTTTGTATGCTGATAATCAATAATATAATGATTGAGCTTTGTTTTTTTCGTGACTAATTCATGACTTCCATATCATTTCATTTGATTCATAACTATTGGCTATTGCAATAAATTATTATGATTATAACCAAAATATATGGTTATACCATGCATAAACTACCCATGGATGCTGAGAAAATCGTAGCTATATAGAAAGTTATGTGATGATCAGAACTATTGTGCTTTATTTGAGTATTCATAGAGTTGAATATAATACCAAAAACACTTTGCATCATTTAAATAAGTATTTACCAACTGTAGTAACCTTCGAATTGAAATTACTAAAATTACAAAGAGTAATGAATGGTTAATATTTACCAACTTTAGCATAGATGAAATAGATGCAGTGAATAGTGTATACAAACATGAGCAATTATGCACACAATTGCTAATGGCATAGAGTAACATACACGAACTCCGAAATAAATGTTAGTATGTAATAATATTTACAGATTCAGGACAGTTATTCTGAAAAGAATTATCCACACTAATAGCTAATGTAATGGCTAAGGGAACTTCTGAATGCAGCATTATAGCTAATTCATTTGTGCTACAGCTATGAAATAATTCAAGCTCAACAACTTAACTCAATGACTATACATATTATATCACAAGGAAAAAATACTCAACATGTTCTCAGCATGTATTGCCTAACAAGAATCAGTCAGGAAGTAAGAGTGGTAAGATATGTTATCTACTGTAATCGTATTAACATTTACTAAGCACTAGTTTATGTAATTCATTATATTTATTATTCGTTTGTGTAATCTTGTAAAAAGAAAGAAAAGACTAAAAAAAATAAAGTAAAAAAAAATCAGAATCATAACTGTGTCAGGGTTATTTAGAGCTTCCTCTTGGATACTCATTTCTGTTCTTACCATGAAGTCACACCGTACCCACTTGTGCAGTATAGTTGGCGTGCACTGTACTTAGGTAAAATTTCATTATATTGTTGCTTAATACTATCTTCCACCTATTGGAATTGCTGCATTCCTTTAAATTTGTTGCAAAGTACATTGTTAATTATTATGCTTATTGTAGTGCAGTGATTTCTGTGCTCAGCTGTAATATACTTTCACATTTCACTGACCAATGGTCATTGTCACCACCTTGATCTAATGTACGTTGCTCAAGGAAGTTTGCTTCATCAAGAGTCCCAACAACCTTAGTGTCTTAAAATCCAATTTTCATTTATTCCAAACGTTCTTGAGAAAGCTCATTAGCCTCCTCAAACACATCATGTCTGTATATGATACTCATGCTGCAACTCCATCATCAATGCTTGAGTAATTCACTTTGTGTCTTTTTGCTTTGATTTTCGCTTATTACTTTCAGTCGTATTAATTGTAATTCATAATACATGTAATTCAATAATAAAGTATAATTATTAGATGTATTCTCTCTTTTTCACATCTAATGAGTGAAAGAAGGCTGAGAAAGAAATTGTGAAGCATAATTATTACTGCGTAAAAGTTAATAAATGAATATACTATTATATGTTTAAGATACTGTTGTTGTAAACTAGTAGTAGTAGGTATCAATATAGTGGTGAGATAACAACTGAATGCTTGATTCGTTGGAGTACTTACAAAAGGATGTTAGTTTAAATCTCAAATTTCTTTAGAAGTTCTCACTGTACTATTTATTGTTGTAACTATAAATAGACATGCATGACATGAACTTCACAAAATGAATATACAATCAATTGGAAGGTTTAACACTGAAGAAGTGGCTGACATGAAAATTTTTCCCTAAAACATTCAATAGCCAGTTAATATTGCGAATTCCTCCAACTTGAAGATTGTCACTAATATACAACCTATTAAACCACCATAAGCAATTGCAAGGTATAATTTGTTGCACTGAGTCCCTGATTTGGTCTTGACCAGTACAGTGGCAGGACTACTGAGGCCAAGACGGTTCCTGGCTGATACATTTATCATGTAAAGTGAGTTTGAGCGCAAAGAATGTAATGTAATTTGGGGCACTTTAGTATACTCCATTGTAGAGCTGGTTATTGATCCCTCAATTTTGTATGTCAAATGATAGCCCAAGATAGGAGACAGTCCATCGTAGCCAGGATCTACGGAGAGTTGAAGGCTGTCTTGTGAAATCTGTGATGATGGAATAGAAAGTATTGGAGGAGCTGGAGGAGCTGAGAAGAAAAATAATATCTATTTACATTCATTGTACGTTGAGTTGAATAAATCATAGGACTAATAATTATTAAGACCCTAAAATAATTGCTACAAAAGGTTTTTTGAAGGATTCAGGTACTGTTCCACATCACGTTCAAACATACTAAATTCTACCAAAATCTGACCAATAGAAATGTGTTATTTAGGTAGTATTTTGTTTGTAAGCTCGTTAATATTCATGAGATGTTGTTTGCTGGCCATATCTTCTGTTTTATTCGAGAGAGACATAACTAAAACCATTGGAAACTTTGGTTCATACGCTTTAAAAAAAATAATAATAATAAAAAAATTAAAAAAATAAATAAATAAAATAAAATAAAATAAAATGGAGTCAGGCGCGTGTTGTGTGTGTTTGACGTCGCTATCCCTCACTACTAGTGGTCTCCTTAGAACCATACCTATACAGTATATAAAAACTATCACATGAGCCACCACAATGGCAAAGTGGAGTACACTGAAGTCCAGTATCTCTACACTTGCACTTCTTTGAACATAAGGGAAGTGTTTTGCAGCCACACTTAATAAGCTCTTGGCAAGTAATCGCAATTCAGGAAGAAGTGCCCATACTGGTTTCCAACCTTCTTCCTGAATCCAACCAAATCCTTCTGGAGGAGGAATGTTCTGATGCTTTTTAAGGCAAGTTGCCCAGATACTTGGTTGATACAATGCCCGATTAGTGTGCTCTATAAGAGCATCCTGAGTACCAAGAAAGCACAAGAGAAGGTAATATTCATCCATTAAAAATAATACCTGTGTTAGTGGGATACTATTGTATACACTGTGTGAAAATCACTTAACTTGAATACAAAAACTTCCCGTAAGTATATGTTCTTCAATGTAAGAAACTGAACGAACAAAATGCTTCGACATCAATGAGACGATCTTCTTGACTAGTATTACAACCACACAGGGATCTTTGGGCACTTCGTACTTACTTTTAAAAGCTGATAGGCAATTAAAATGGTATTTAGCTTCTATTGCTATTAAATCACCCACAGAAGTTCTAGCAAGTAACTCTGTATCCTATAGCAGTAGCCATTCTTCTTATATCATGATCTAGGTACATTGTTGAACAATTATGAAGGGTGCCACTAACCTTAGAACAGAATATACAACCTCTTTTGTCAAAACTGCCAGATAATCTATTGCTCATGTTCAGTGGTGGATTCATAAGCTGTTCTTTTTGCTTGCAGTCGAATCAGCTTTAAAGGGGCAAACTTCAAGTGGCAAGACTTATGCCACTTAGCATGACTTTGCAAGAAAATGCCAGCATCATGCTTTTCATTGAACTTTATACTTGCTGGAAGTTCCTGAAGATCTTTAAACTTGGCAACTCTCCCAAGAAACTGGCTGTATATTTCAAATCTATTGCCTTACTTGCTGACACATGGAGTTGGTAAAGTATTTTTGCGAATTTAATTTTTACTATATAAAAATAATACGTCGCGAACATTTATATTTACGCGCATATAGCAAATAAGTAACATAAAAAGGACTTTTTATAACGCTCATAATTCTTCAACAAAGCGCTGACTTATGTGGTACCCCTTCTAGTATGCTAGCTATAGTAAAGTCATATAATAAATGTTAAGTTTTGGACCTGAAGTGCACAATTTCAACTACAATCTAATGCACTATAGTGGAGAGACAAACCAATAGTTGTCTAGCAACTTCCCTCTTGTTATGATTTTAGCAAAAAACATTAGCTCTACAGCACACTAGCTACTGTATATTTCAGTTATAATAAACAAAACAAGGCACAGTTATTATTGCCTCACATTCATGCGTAGTTATGAAAACATTGTTTGATTTTTCTAATGTAATTGTCGGGGTCCATCCGCTATTACAGTCTAGGCAATTCTTTACTAAATCATCATAAAATTTGCTCCCTTGTGCCAATGATTTGGTCGTTGAATATAATTAATATGATAATTATAATAAAAACAAGTAGCTAATGGCAGAGTTATTGCTTTAGGTGTTTTTTTTTTTTTATTAATGATGCCAATGCATTGCAAGAATAGCACTAGTAATAAAACTTGTGAACATTTTATATTACATTGTCGTCACCATATGTAGTGCTTGTTAATGTTTCGATCTAAACACTATATGGTGACACTTTATCACATTAAGTTAATCTTCATTAGGTTCCAACAATATAAAATGGAAATAGTTCATTCAAATGAGGCTTACAGGTGAGGCCAACAATTAACCATTAACTTTATACCACATTGCCATTCACCATAGAACATTAGTGTTGTGCAAGACCAACATACATTGCAGTGGGTATGGTATTGTCATCACTTCAGGATCATTGGCTTATTTGTGTGGCACTAATTGCCATGTCATATACAATATCTCGGTTTCATTTCAGGTTTAGTTCAGTTGTTTCATTGTCTAATCATTCTTGAAGTATTAGATGACAAGCATGCCCAGTGATAACCCCATCATTACAAGGCGAGAAATAACTCCTCCCATCTTGGCACAACCACAACAATTGGTAATGATCATTTTTATCGAATATTGGAAAATTACCTGAAATATAAACAAAATGGGCAACGATTACAAGGCCATAACATATTCTCATTCAAAAGCAGGAAAAATGTGAAAAAATCTTAGTTGTCGCCAGGGAATCGAACCCAGGACCACTGGCATTAGCCACCAGTGTTCTAACCACTATGACAACCTATGACTCTCAAGACCTCCACATTTCACCTTTATACTGTTGAGTAGTACTGCTTGCTGCAGTCTCGTACTCAACAGACAACATATTATCCGTCAGAACACCTTTTCGGTGTCGACCGGAAACACCTCCACCTCCAAGGAGCCATAATTAGTGGACTTTATCATCACAATATTATTTTTAGGTACATGACCCTGACCCGTGTGAGATAACTCATGTTATCACATGGTGTTATGTCACTCTGTATTGCACAAGTTTATTACCCTAGTAGATATAGCAACTGGCTACTTTCCTCTAGTGGATCCTACCCAACCAGGTTAGAGCAACTGCTAAAATATCAGCTGGGAGTGTGGGGAGCTCCTAGAGAGTTTTACGGCCAATTTCACACCAAGAAGTATTAACCCTAATAAAAACTACTTCAGTGGAGTTATCTAGCATGGAATAAACAACTTATTACACTCCCCAGAGTTATATGGCTAGATATTTCACTCTCAAGCTTTATTTTAACTCGCCTCTGGCTCTTGAAAATTAGCCTGCTCTTGAAATATTTCGCCATATTACACTCTGACTCATGTAATAAGAACCATTATAATATATATATATATATGTACATGATAGTCCTGTCACTTAGCTGTTAAAACAACAACATACATAAAATATTCATTGCTATTTCAGTTTCATCAAACTATTTTTTTAATGTGCTACAACTTTATTGGGATATACAAAACATTTTAGTAAACTAACCAGAACTAAATTTCACATATCTAGGGTGATAAAACTAAAACTTAAAAGTCGTAGAGCTCAGTAAAAACTAATACTTTTAAAAAATATAGCTAACTATTTGAAGTGACGTCTCTGAAAGCAGATGAATGACCAGTGGTAGTCCCAGGAAGAGAAACCCTTTACCCAATATTGTTTCTTTGTAGCACCTGAGTGGATAAGGCAAACTGTTGGACAGCAGTCAGCGGTTGCTTGACTCTCTAGCCCAGCCCCTCCCTTAGCACGTGCATGTCAAATTGCTCAGTCTCTGTGCTGTATTTGCTGTCTGTTAGTAAGTAGAGACTGGCCACAGGGTAATACAAAAAAAAAAAAAAACTAAATTATAATATTGTACTCCTGTTAGAAAAAACAAACAAACAAACAAACAAAAAAGCTAAAAATCCAGCTAAAATTGAAATTAGTACATCGGAAAAACTAAAACTTAGTGAAAAACTAAAGCTAAAATTAATCTTGAAATACTTTTTGTCAAAAAACTATAACTAAAACGAAGATGTAAATGTTCAACCAAAACAACGTATACAAGAAGAGAACTACTCGAGTGAAAATATAAAAACGATATTACATCACAATGCATAGGGGCCATTAAAAAAGTTGACAACAGAAAGACCAGTTAGATTTGAGATTAGGTGAAGAGATAGGACAGAATGACTACCAACTGAGAAGAATTGGTAAGGTTAGGTCACGTAAAAGCAAGCTGTGAGGACATGAATCACACAATGTGGGAGGTAGAATTCAGTTCACCAGGAAATGCCACTGACGTGTACTTGCTTGGAGGGACTGGGTCTGGGATACGAGGATCGACACATGGTAGTAGCCATAGAAACCGAGAACCTGACGGAACATGTGCAGTACATAAATGGTTCATATAAATAAAGGTACAAAACTTTGAACTTACACATGCACTAACATACACTGCTAACTCACATGCGCACACACATACACAATCCTCACACATCCACATGCTCTTCAAAGCCAGCATGTTAAAAAATGCTTACCTCTGCCACACACTGCTGCAAATAGAACAACAAAAGGAGTCTTGGGAAACTTCATAGGATGTCCATACCTCCTCACCTCTAGGGCATTTCTATCACACAGCACTGCAATGGTCTGGACACATGCAAGCAATGGATACAAAAATGATACAAGAGTTCCAGTCTATTATTGTATGTAATAGTCATCAAAAATAATATGATGATACCAAGTACAATTTATTCATTCGTGATAAAAAGTATAACAACGGCTGATTTAGTTACTAAGCTGGGTGCAGAAAGTGTTATGTGGTAATGTTTCAGCCGTAGAAAACAAAGCGATACAAGTACTATGGAGAACAGCAACTCTGTGTGTCAATCCTGTCGAAGAGGCAAAGGAATTCTTCTAACCTGCTCACTCCTCTGCGTGTCCACCATTCTAAGCTGCACAGTGAGGTAATGGCAGAGATAAAGAGTTGAAGACTGCGATAGTCTAGAACTGGTCCCAGACTGCAGTAGCAATCACTTCCAGCGGTTATTGAAACTATTTTGCCATATGAGAAAAAAGGGAAAGCGTTGGAAAGACCTGATAGACTCGGTCACATATTTTAGCAAAAGATGGCTGCCTATGCACAAGGTGGAACAGTCTGTTTGCTGAACTCATCAGATGCTCGGTACGATGTGCCAAGTCATAAGTACCCTTCACAAATTGCAATTCCAACCCTGCACTCGGCAGAAAGAACGCTATGATTGCGTACAAGTATAAAAGCTTTGCTGTTCACTATACAGATGAACATTGGAAGCTTCAGAGCAAGTGCTTGCAAACCACTTCTTCTTTTCTTTTTTTTTTACCTGAGGATCACATTGTTGAAGAGTCTCCTTCTACTGCTATGGAGCTATGGAACCTGAGACCAGAGAGCAAGGTCTGCATCACAACTGACAGCAGAAGCAACACAGTATAAGCAATGAGAGATCTGAAGTGGCTAGACAGTCTTGTTTCTAAGTCCATAGATGGAGACTCTAGAGGTGTCATAGATAGAGACTCTAGAGGTGTCATAGATGGAGACTCTAGAGGTGTCATAGATGGAGACTCTAGAGGTGTCATAGAGCCATTGGAATTAGCTGCAAGATTGTAAGCACCTTTCACTGTAGTCGGAAGAAGAACGTGACCTGTCAGAGTGCTTGATGAATGTGAACATAACTGAGATTTAATTAATTAAAATACATTAATAAATACAGTAGCTACAAATCCTAAGCAGTGAATGTGTGTGTGTGTGTGTGTGTCCACTGGCTCAAGCTAACTGCGAGTTTATTCTTGCATGTACAATGAGTACAGGATGTCACTCGATGACGTTACTCTGTGTGTGTGCCAGACTTTTACACCTGTGGAGGGCACTCAACATCTGAAGAAAAAGGAGAAAGTCACAAACGTGGGTATGGGAACTCATATATGAGGAGGTACCGAGCAGGACGGAATGGTTAAGTGCCTACACGGAAGGAGCCTTAAAGTACCAGCAACAGCTAGACTCCAAGAAGCAATGTGGGCCAAGAACAGTGCAGTGTGGGATCAGCAAGAGATGATTCTGCAGAGAAAGCAAGGCATAAATACATCGAAGAGTTTAAATAAGTCAGCAGAAGAGCGACAAGGTTTAGTGCAGTGTCCCATCTGTTTACGATGACTCAAGAATAGAGTGGTATTGGCAGTTCATCATTGTCATTGCCCCAGTGAGACAGGAGTCTTCAACTCAGTCATCTAGTGTGACATGTGGTGTGTGGAATAGAAGTTTTAGTAGGCAGGCAGATTTAAAGAGGCACAAGTGTAGGGAAGTTAAATGAAGCCAATTCATCTACAGAAAGGTGCAGTACAATGCAAGGAACGTGACCAATGGCTCAGGAGCAGAGGCGGCCTAGCAGTACACAATGTAGACCAGTTCCCACAGTTGTAAGATGTGACCCATCCTCAGAACCCTTTCATTATATTGGGATACCACGTGACCATTTCATTGGCAGTGGAAATCAAGGTCAAGGTGTGCGTGTGTGTGTGTTAGTATTGTCAGAACAGGAGAGAGCTATTCGAGTACTTCTTGAAGCTGACCAAAAAAATGCCATTCAATTCTTACTTAGAATAGAGATCAAAGTTCTGCAATCGACTAGCAGAGTACAATCTCGCCTATTGTCCTAGACAGCCACTACTTACTATAAAATTTCAGTGAAAGAATGAGAATTATTCAGTTCTTATTATAGGACCTCTGAGAGTTCTGGGACTTCCTCCAATGACTTAGGTTGTATAATTTTATTCCCTTCTTGAGAAATCCTCTTCTGAAAAAAATTGTTTTTTTTCATAAGCTTATGTTATGTATAATTAGTATCTCAGCAAACAAACAACACCAACTCAGGATTGGTTTGTGGGCTCTTACTTATCACACCCCCCCCCCCCCCCCTCCCCTTCCGCGCACACACACACACACCCTCAAATAAATCCTGGTGATTATGATGATGATTATTACTATGATTTAAGCATACGCCCAACTTCCTTACCACTCCTGTTCCCACTGCATAAATGAACATGCCAAAGATGATGTTGAGGTTGAACAGTATAATGGTCATTACTCTGTAGATAAAGCACACATACATACAAACACAAATACATAAAAATAAATAAAATTAAAAACAACACAGACAGACAACAGTATCACAGTACTATTCATACCTCAAACCTTGATCCTAAATTAGGCAGTACCAATTAAGCAAATGACCAAGCAATAAATTCACTTTGAAATGTTTGTTCTGTTTGGTACATACACACCAGGAAACTACTCCAGCAAATGGGCTGATGACTCCTTACCCTATCAATTTCTAATTGAATTCTATTAGACAAACAAGCTTGCTCACTGTGCTATCAAGAACCCACAACTAATTCCGTACTTCACATGGAGAGAGAAAGACATCACTAATCAACAGCTAATGAAAGGGGAAGTGACTAATAACTAATGAACTCCCAAGTTACTATGAATGGATCGGAGCTAATTTAAAGCGACCTTAGGACAACTGCCAATGATAGATAATTGCTGGGCATAGCAACATAAGCCAACAAACTTGGACTAGGCTTTTATGAACTGATTACCCCATAACTAATCATCTCGTATCACTTTAATTATATTCTTCATTGCCCAACAGTTAAGTTAAGCATTTTTCAGAAAAACAGGATACTTTTACCGTTGTCCGCATCTGGCATTCATGCTATCTGTTCAACGTACAACTAACTAAAAATCGTTAGACTGACTAAGGTAACAGAAACAACACATCTCCCAGTGCCCTCCCCAATGAATCCCACCAGTCCTTCCAAGTTTCAAACAGCGACAAACCACACCTACCTAGTGGGCGTTACACTCACTTGTCAGTGGAACTCGTGTATTCTCCGTGCCTCCAGTCATTGATGATCAGAATCAAACTGTACAAGCAGAATGTTCCTACACACACACACACACACACACACACATACAAACACATAAAAATACACAGAGCATGATACCCAAACAGCATTAATTGGAAAAATCCTGCATGCCATTTGCACCTGCACATGTAAAGGACCCTAAAAGTGGCTCCCACCGCTCACACATTTTAAATTTCGGGTTGCTGTGAGTTGCTGTGTGTTGCTGCAGCTGTCTCTTTATTTGCAAGACTAATCTACTAACACTAACAAACTTTTACCAGTTGAAGATAAGTGTTGGAGGCAAAGCTCATAGCTTATCTCAAGTTTTAAGACAAAATAGAAAATAATCCACGCCCTAAAAGGGTGTGGAAGCTGATCCTTAACAGCTAATTAGAACATCAACAAACCCAGAAGATGGCTTCCCCAATACCCTCGGCTCATCTGCTAGTGGTTATGAATATCATTAATTATTCACACGTCCGGGCAATTTCACACCTTAGACACTTCTCTAAATCATCTGAACGAGGTGTCTGGCTAATCAAGAAAGCACTGTGTATATGTGTGTAACACAAATACTCAAACAACGAAGTTACGACGGCCAACAGGAAACCAACTTTTCTAATTCTGTATTTATACTGTAAAAGGAAGAGGATAAAAAAAAACTCCATGGATAAGAATAATCCTGTATTGTTAACAAAATTGAGAGCGATAATACATCTAATAAATATATATATATATATATAAATACACATAACAGTGCTGGCGTAGCCTGTGGGTCTACTAATTTTCTCACCTCCATAGACAAGGAACAAATAGAAATATTTGAAGTTGAGTTCTCCTATACAGTTATTAGTCCAGATGCAATGATGATCCATACGACGAACACATCGACGACATTTGCTGCAAAACAAATCCACCAAGTTAGAACTATGCAATGTCAGCGTCTAACAAATAAGTTCAGCTCACACCTCCTCCCCCCTTCTCCATCCTCTCTGCCCCATCCCCTGCTTGCTGTCTATCCCTTCCTCCTTGTTAGCCCTTCCTTACCTGCAGTGGTGAGCTCTAGGTGGCCTGAAGGTCTCACAGTGGGTACACGCTGTCCACTCATCAATGGCAGGAAGCTATTAGATATCACAACATCATGCATCCAATAAGTGACACACAAAAGAATATGACAAAATAATTTCACTTCCTCCCTTTTCAAAAAAAAAAAATCATCTAAGTATTCCATTCTCCCCCCCTCCCCCCCCTCCCAAACACCACTACATTGCTTCTATCACTAACCACTAACTTATGCCAGACTTTTTACCAATAACTGCATTGGATAAGGGTAACATTGCCTTATCCAATTATACAACAAGATTGTGCAAGTATGGAGTACTCCGGACTCCAGCTTAGAATTCAAGAAAAAAACTATGGTTCGTCCACCACAACAAGAGAATAGGGTGAAAGTTATTATTAAGTTATTATAAGTAACCCTACAACATCAAAGAAATCTTGAAAAATTTATTGGAGGTATAGTAATCACAGCCTATCTTCTAAAGGTGCTGACAATGGACACCTTCTAGTCTATATTATTACATGGGAAATTATCACCTTGAATTCCTCACTGGGACAGCAGATCAAATTAGTCACAGCAATGGCACCACGATAAGGGGTCTACCCAGACCAGATTAACCGAGGATAAAGTTCATATGCACGCCTGCCAACTCCTAATGGCTGAAAACTGAAAGATTTGTTAAAAAACAACAACCTTAATTGCACTAAACAATGAAGATCGATCTGTTTGTTTTTGTTGCTTTTTTTATAATTACAGGAAACCTTTACATTTGTTATTAACTTGATTTTGCTTAAAAATCATGAACACATAGTGAAACAGTGAGAGTTGGTAGGTCTTAATATTTCACTAATCACTCAGTTAGATCATACCTTCTTTTTCTTGGGCTTTCCATCAGCTCCTTTTTCCAAGTCAGAAGAGAAGTCGATCTTGGTCTTTGGTATTTTCACGTAGCCTGGATTGGTCAGCATAGCTCTCAGATGTGAGAAAACTAGCATGCCAGTCAAGAAATAAGTAAAGAGTGCTTGGAAAGTTTTTGTGGTGCTAGAATAAAATAATACCAACGACATATCAAGGTGTGCTTCATTTAGAAAAAAATACACCGCCTTCTCTTCAACTTACCTTTTGTGAATACCATATTCTATGACGTGGTAGACTAGAGTGTAGTTCTTGAAAATAATGACAACGTACACTAAAGCTACCGTTATTAAGCTTACTTTGTGCTTGTGGAATACCATTGCCACACCGCCTGCCTCTTACCGTTTCAGTTTCAGCTCACAGCTAGCACCGAGCCACTCCCATCAATGTACGGGTACCGCCCGTACAGCGAAAACCTTTGAAGATCACGTGCCCATTTTTCCATAGCAACCAAACAAGACTGAGACTTTACCCCTGCGAGGAGACGGTCAATCTGATTCCGCACCTTACTAAATGGCGACTGGCGGAAGTTTCGCTAGGAAGCCCGGGAGGCTTAGGGGTGCGAGCAAGACTTCGGTAGTAAGCTATTCCTGCACGCCCCTTCATATTAATATATATTCTATAATCGCCTTACAACTATAAGATGTTTTCTAGTCCCGTTATTTTGTTGTATTTTTCTTAATAAAGTCATTATTCGGTTATTATTGCCTAAAATTCAATAAAAGAAATCTGCTTTGATTAGATATGAAAATTACTGTAGGATGAGTCGCTGTTTGGGTCTCCTGCAAGGCTTAAGCAAATGACAGGAAATCGCACCTGGAACATTACTGAAAGTGAGCTAGGAGCTATTCCTGGAACTGGAAGTAGTAGTAGGAGCCAGAAAGGAGGATGCCAAAGCACAAAGAGTCCCAAATCTATTCGTATCATCACTAAAGACCTCATTAGAACAATGAAGTTAGTCCAAATTTTTATTACACAAGAGCTTGGCTTGAACATTCTGGACTAGTCCGAAATAGTATCAATTACTTGATATCATTTAAATTAAGGGATAAAGATACTGTATCTAGCTTATTAACTGGCTAAATAAAAATGTTCAGTGCATTAATATATGAAGCCTTTACATAGGAGGTGAAAGATTGTGGCAACAGCAGTAGTCTCACCGGCCGGACCCTTTATCTAATCACTCCACTCATTTGGTATCTTTCCCCAGGATTTCAGGGAAACGTATAAATGTGTACTTCTGTTTAATGGTGGGTGGGTGTCTATAAAGTATGCGTACAAATATTTTGAGCTTTTTACCTGCACTTGCATGAGCTCCGATCTGAAAAGTGTCCTAAAAAATGGAGAGTTCCAGTTCATTTTTAAGTAACTGAAGTGACTAATTCACTCGATTTGCCTTTTGAGCAGAATTCTCTGCAAAATAAAAAGCATTCTCAGCTCTGTGAAAGGGAATGACAATGCTGGAACAGTTTTGAGCTTGTTAATACGCTACTCATAAGATCAGAAATATTTTGAAGTAGTCCACAGAAACTTCTACTGGAACTTTTTTTTGAAAAAGTTATCAACTGCCTTAAATCTCTACTTTTTGTTATCAATCCCATCTTTTTGTTTTATACTATAGGATTCCTTCAACCCCTGATCCCTCAGGAGAAACCGTAGTAATGAACAAGGATGACTACAGTCGCATTCTGACTAATGCCAAGGTTATGACAGCAGAAGAAAAGAAAGAACTAGAAGAAGCCAAGAAACAAGAGAAAAATAAACGCATGGATGCTTCCATGGCTAGAAAGAAAGAAATGCAAGAATTTGAGCTTTCTAGGAAAAGAAATGAAAAGCCAAGTGACTTAGAACAGGTTAGTATAGATAAACTTGACATTCTTAATAACATGTAAGTGCCAAAACATTTTTATTGATGAAGCCATATTGTGCCCCAATTTCCTGACAGTCACATATTATAATCTTAATGGTGATCTTAATTTAGGTTAAGCATTATGCAAACAAAAAAATAGGAGTGGGAACAAATAGCCACTAGCATAGCAATAGGAAGACTGGAGGAACTCCAGCATTCTCCTTCCCCCCCCCCCCCCCCCCCCCGCAATTATGCCCCAATTATGTATTGGTTTGATTTTATTTCCACAGCATTTTCAGTCAAAATTGTATCACAGGAATATCTAGCGTGCATTTTGAATAATATAGCATAATTTTTAACAGCAGCAAAGTGACATGACTCATGTAGCCAAACACATAGTATTCACACAACTACCTTTAGCTAGCTATATCTGCAACTACTGAAAAGACTTTTTCAGCACTTAAGATACTACAAGTACGTCTGAAATGCATTCAAATAATTGCTTAGTCTTACATGAGCACAAAGAGCTTACAGTCTTACAGAACAAAATATTTTACAGCTACAAAAAAATATGAAGAAAAAATAGCTACTTGGAATCTATTGTGAATTTTTTAACACTCTGTAATCACATTTCTTTCAGGATGCAATGGAGAAGGGATCTGAGCTTGTAGCTCATGCTAAATCAATACTGGAAGAACAAGATGATGAAATAAAAGGATTAAATGAAATTATCAACAATGCCAAGTGTCATGCTATTCGCGATAAGCAAGTCAGAGAAAAGCAAGATATTTCTAAAAGTGAGATAGAGGAGCAAGCCAGGCTGGATGCTATGATGGAGATTCACAGGTTGCAGGAAATAGAAAGAGCGGAGATAATAGAACAAGAAAATCAGTTGCAAAGGCTCAAAGGAGCAGAAGTGATTCAGGCACAGATCAGCAGCAACGAGCAACAGAGGCTCCTAGATGATGAGAAGAAGGACCAGGAGACACAGGCCATGCTGCGCTACCTTGAAAGGTTACAGCAAGAAGACTTTGAAAACAGAAAAAAGAAAAAAGATAAACAAACAGAACTTATGAAAGAAGTGGCTAAAAGTAATGAGGTAAGAAGTGTAACAATTTAATTAATAAAAATATTTTAGTTTTATAATTAAGCACTGTGACTTACATTTTTTGTGTGAATGCCCATTTAAATTGGCATATTAGTGAGTTTGCTTTCTTCATTTTGCAACAAAAACTTTATACAATGATCACAGACAAATTAATGCTTGACGTGGCAAGCCTGAATTTATTTTGTGTTTGCTGACTTACAGGAAATCCTAAGACAGAAAAAGCAGCAAAGGGAGCAGATGAAGTTGGAAGACCTTAAAGTGTTGGAATTTATCAAAGAGAAAGCTGTTAGTATTTTACACTAGCTATACTCATCCAATGTAATCGTCATTGTATCTGAATATAGCGTCGTGAGGAGGAACAAATAGCAGAACAGAACAGAATCAAGGCAGAGAAAGAGTTGGAAGTAGCAAGACTTCGTGCACAGCAGGAGAGAGCGAAAGACAAGCAGGCTGAAAAGGTAGAAGTAAATTTTTAATCAAGCTAATATAACGTTTATGTTCTGATTTAGGATGCATTGCGTGCTAAAAGACGCCAAGAAGAATTTGAAAGAGAAGCCAGAAGGAAGGAAAAAGAGGAAGCTGAAAAGAAGTAAGTGGGCAGCATATTTGATATGTATAATAATAGTCAATTAAATATGCAATATTATTGATGCTGCTAACTTAATACTGTAGGAGAAAAACTGAGGATATGTTGATCAGTTCCAGACAGAAGCAAATCAAGGATAAGGAACACTTTATTGCTGTTCAGGCCAGGCATGACAGAGACGAGTTCAACAGAGTGACAAAGTCAGTTGTTGTTGTTGTTGTTGTTGTTGTTGTTGTTGTTTTTGTTGTTGTTGTTGTTGTCTTGGCTTTGATTTTTGATCCTGGCCTTTTCATGGACAGTCGTGCACTTTTATATTGATACTATCCTGAATCAGACAATTTAAATGTTAATAGTTAATACGCTACAAGATTATGTATACTATGCAAATATTTCTGTTTACAATTTTTGCTGAACTACATTAGAATTCAACTTGGCTTGATGGAAAAGGAGAGACAGAAAGTCGAAGACACCACCAAAATGAGGCATAAACACGCAGTGGATGTGCGAAAGCAAGTACGAGAGAAAGAAGAAGAGAAAATAGCACATAGAAGAGCTTTCTTTGATGAAGGTGCACGTTTGGATTTGGAGGCAAAAGAAAGGTTTGAGCAATTTGGCTGTTACTTATTTCTTACAATATAAATGTGCTAGTTTAATACTCATGGGGTCCTCATCCAATATGTCCATGCACATATTCACTTTAGAATATTGGATAGGATTAGAGTTAGTAGTACATAGTAGTATGGAAAAAAAGTGCGCATAGTTATGTTGTAACGTCTACTTCCATAGTTCAGGATGGTTTCTATTTTGGTACTGTATAACCTTTACGACGTCGACTTTCTTCATTACTTCAGGTGTCTTTTAGAACTCTATTTTGAATTTCTACCACAAAGTAACTGCAAATAACCCTAAGCAAAACCTGCCAGGCATCCATAATAGGTCGCTTTCGTCTTGTAAAAAGCAAAAAAGCTTCTAGAAGCCTGAAAAAGAACAGGAACAATTGCATCTTACTGCAGTTTTTAAGGCGAGTCTGAAGAACTAGACTGGTCGATTGTTTGTGATGTCTGTACGAAAAACTTATATCCATTATCTTCCAAAAAGCTGTGTGGCCCCCCACCCTGGAAATTCTAAGTCAGAAAAATTCTCAATCCCTGTTTTCAGACGATTAAAAAAAATACATAATCCTGCCTGTATGGGTTCAATGAAGTACCCTCTATATAAGAATATGCTTTACATCAGTAACGATGTCAGAGTCTGAAGACTGTGTGTGTATTCATGAATAATTCATGAGTTGATCAAAATTGGTAAAGCAGCGTCATTAACTCAATAGAACATGCAGGGTCTTAGCAATAATAAGAGGAAGCTTTTACTCACAGTTGACTAGTATACACTGCACTAAGTCGATTCAGGCATGGCAATTTCTATGCGACAAAGTGAGAGGATTTATAAGTGATAAATGCATAATGCTCTCTTTCAACTCTCCCATAGAATTCTCTCTCTGTCTATCAGTTATGCATGACTAATCTCTTATGTGTAGACGTAAGAAACTCGATGAAATCAAGCTGAGGAAGCTGGAGGAACTGCGTGCAGCAGGAATTCCAGACAAGTATTGTGCTGAAGTCAGCAGACGTATTACAGCTCCAGCCACTGGATTCTCCGGACATTAAATGGCCCAATTCTCTTTATCATCAACTGATGTTCTTCTTTATTATAACAGACAGTCTTGATAGTTCATGTACTTTTATTTGCATTTTGACCACAGTATGATATTAAAAATAACATTGCCTACCAATTAATTTCTGAACTTGTGAGTGCTCACAGTTTTAAACACAGTGCATACTTATGACGCACGTGGTTGTACTAATTTACCTAAGGGGTGTGGTATAATTTTACCCTTATTAGTATTAGCTATAATGGGTATAGAAATTCCAAAGAAATTTTACTCCATATCTTTTTATTTTTTATAATACATACTACCGAAGACAGTAGAACCTCCGAATTGAGGACATTTATTTTTAGAACTAAGCTTTCAGTCCACAAAACAGGTAAGGTATGTTCGGTTGTGGCGGTTAATCATCAGCTAATTCTTAAAATTTATCAACAACTGAACCAATCAATACGGTGCACGTTTTATTCTGTATGTTTAGCCATGCTGATGAGTACAAATTTTAAGGAGGTTGGTTGAACATGTGAATGCTAACAGAACTCCTCAAATTCCTTGTGTGTATAGAATGGAAATGTACTGTGAGAACTTATAAAATAAAAAAGTATATTCAATGGCATAGAAAGGGATGAGGCTCTGGGGCTGGACCCTCCCATAAAGTGACACAATGTAATGAGGTTATTTCTCACATGAGCACACAAAACACATGCCCTTAGAGCCCCACCCCCCTCCCCCAATACCGAACATCCTCTTACACCATGGTGAGACTATTGTTGTTGTCGGGGGGGGAGGGGGAGGGAGGGAGGGAAGGGGGTACAAGCCCATGCATTTTCTATTGGAGTTATTTCAAATTTGCAAAATAGGGGTGGTTTGCACCAACACTCTGAGTTCAGCCTACTTTACACCACAGGTTACCAATCCAGAGACTTCACTATCAGTTTTATTAGTTCTGCTATCAATTATTGACTTAGCTATGTGTGGTTTTCAAATTCCACAACTACAGGGTCTGAAAGTAGCAGCATACGTTTTCCCTTAAACAAAAAACAATAACAACAAAAAACATAGAACTTTTTCTATATCAAATAGTATTTATTGTGGATATTTTTTAATTAAGGATATTAATTTAGCTACGTCTTCAGTACTTAACAATTGCATGATTTATTCACCATACTGGTCATTTTGACTTTCAATAAGATCTGCCGTCTTTTATAGTAGTTATTACTTTTTCTCCATGTTTTCAACATCTTTGATTTAACCAACAGTAAAATACTGGGTGTTGGCTTCAGTTACGTAACTTAAACGCTACTAGTTAGATATTTTAAGCAACCAAAACTTGCATGACTTCTGTTTTGATACCTTTTGAGATTTTAGTTTAGATTAACTGGGAACATTACTAGTAGCTACTGTGACTTCACCAAAGCAAACAACCACAGCAGCTAATAATCCTTTTAACCATTTTATAAAAAAATAGATTTTCCTTTGAAGTAGATGACAAATAAAAAAGAAAAACAAACAAAAACATTTAATAAGTTAATGGAGTTAAAAATGAATAGAATTTTTTCTCATGTGTTAACCTGTGGGCAGTGTGAATGGTGAGAAATAAATTTGTTGGAGTATTTAGTCATGAACTATGATGTGCTGGTCAGTGTATCATTGAACTGAGTCAGGAGACATTTCCACAACTGTGTCACTCTTGAAAACTTCCAGAGACGCTCTCCTGCTATTAGGCCCTTGTATTGCTTCCACTAATTAAAACACAAAAAGAGGAAATTAAAATACACATAATAGACAATATAGGCATCCTGTTGTTCTAAGGCATTAGATAAAACATGAAAACCATTACCACAGAAAAGACTCACTTGAATCCTTTAGATGCGATTCATTGGAGTGCTTGCATTCCAGATCAGCTTGAGAACTGATACTACTGATGCAGTTGGATAAGCTTTTGATTGGTGTTCTTCGGTTGGGATCAGGTGAACTCTTGTAGACGGGCTGGTCATAGTTGAGTGATATCCCAGTAACGGTTGTGAGGTAGTCGTTTACTCTGGACAGAGGAATGGACGCCACTGGAGTAAGCTGTGATATGGATGAAACCAGATCAGTGGCCAGGACAAGACCTATGAAGCAAACATGCAACAAATTGTAAAACAGGAAAAGAAAAAAAACAGAAAAAACACAAACAAAAACAACAAAAAACAAAACGAACAAACAAACAAACACAAATAAGAAAAGGAACAACTACAACAAAAACCAAAAACGGCAGTATTAGGATACCGTAAATAAAATAATAAATAAAAAAATTAACTTAAAAATTTTTAAAACTTCTATTACTACTAACGAAATAGTATTTAATAACAATAATGATAGTAATAGCATAACAACAACAATAATAATGATATAAACACAACCATCTACAGTACATCAAAACTATTCCACCCGACATCGCACCTGCATTGCTGCTCCTAGGAGGATCACTATTGAGGAGATTCTCTGTGCTTCCTGGCTTGCCACTTTGAGAAGAATTACTTCCATTACTGTCACCGCCAATGGTGAAACTAACAGTTGACTTGGGCTGAGCTTCCTTGACTATCTTAGGCATGGATTTCCTCACTTCTAAGCCAGGACTAAGGTCAAAGCTGTGATGCCTGCCGCAAGAGTCACTCAATGCAGTAGACGGTACCATGGAGTCAATAATACCTCCGTGATTCGAGTGGTACACTGGCTGGCTGTAGGTGGAGCTAACTCCAACCTTACGCTTTTTGTCCTCGAATGTAATCTCAGTTTCACTGTGGCTCTTCACAGCACTGTTCCTGCTAGACTTATTCATCCACACTGGGCTTAACGAAGGTTGAAAGGAAAACTTGTTACTTTGCAGCTTTCCCTGTGATATGGGCATGTGCTCTGAGTAGCGACGCACAATGTGCACCTCTTTGGGTCGCAATTCACCCGCATCTTCAGAGTTGACAGAGAGCTGACTGGAAGCTCCATTCTTGGTGCTATAGGCCATGGTGTGAATTGGAGCGTGTTTGTTCGGAGAGGGTGTGGGTGTGTTAGGATTAGATAAACCGTCTGTCGCTTTGGACAGAAGCTCGTTCCTACACCTCACACCTGGGCTGAAGTGGATGGTGACGCAGTATCTAAGGTCAGAGTCCTCCGGCTGCGAGCAATCCTCAAAGAGCAGGAAAACGATTTGAGTCATGTAGTTCAACTCGGGGACATTGCAAAGATTCTCCATACCATCTTCTTCATCTGAAAGCTTTAGACATTTTTTTTTCTCTCATGATTTCAGATACTACCACCCCCAGTTCTCTCCACCCACACACATCATCACATAACACATTCTCATTGTCATAATAAAATTGAATGTGTCAAATCAACATCTGAAACAGTAGTAGAAAGCAAAACAACAACACAAAACAAACAAACCTACCCCTACCAAAACAACAACACAAAACAACTCCCCCCCCAAAAAAAACAGAAAAAACAAAAACAACAACAAAAACAGAAAAAACAAAACAAAAACAACAACCCAAACCAAACTAGCCACACTACTAAATGTGCAATATTGTAGTTTCATTACAATCGCATGTGCCTAACCTCGATGAGCTTGTCATGTTTGAGCAGATTGGTCAGTGAGTGCACATGAGATTCACTGGTGAAGTACAGTCTAGTTCGGACGTGTCTCTTGGGAGAAATGACTCCTTTAGACAGCCGGTGGTCTAGTCTATGAAGGACATCTGTCGTCTCGTTGATAATGGTGTGATGGAAGTCGGCTTGAATTTTACTGAGGATAGGCTTACAAATCTTATGAGCTATGTCTAACTTCTCGTCTATAGTGATGCCATATTCCTACAATGATATTTATATATCAGGAATAAACAATAAGGAACAACAGTAACAAAAGGACAAACAACAAACAACAAAGTAAACAAAAAGTTGATTTCAACTTCTTGTTTGTCTGTGCGAGTGATTCAGCAACCACTTTTACCTAGCATGAGCAAACTAAGGCTGAAATTTAGCTAATCAAATGCACGCATAAGACAACACACTCTACCTAACCTCGTTCGCTAGGGTCCTAGAATATAAGGGGTTGGCCGTGAGGGCAGGGGGTTAATTGGTGTTAACCACACATTGATTGGGCCTTGTAGTAAAATTAGCACCACTTAGCACCTAGAGAGTGCGCTTTTTACGCCCTGCTCCCTTCACACTGAGAGACACAATAATCCTCAGTGGAGTCTAGCCTGGATGAAAAGGAAAAGGTTGTCTACCTAAGCAGTTCCTTATTTGTAGGGATGGGTGGGCGGGAAGATGCTGAATCCCCTGTGTGATAGGAAGTTACTTTCTTCTCCACTGCTCATGGGCCTATCTAGTGCTGTTGGCTGACAGGTCACACACACACGGTTGCACCTCCGATGGGTGTGTGCGCCCTTACGCTCCGCACCCAGCCCTGCCCTGCCCTTTGCTCCCGTTTAATGTGACCATTAAACTTCGATAGAAAGGTCCTCAGCTTCATCTTGCAATGAAGTAGAAAATTTGGTTACATTATCTTATTTAAATCATCATTTCAGTATGTCAAAGAATAACACAGTTAACATTCACACCTACAAGACTTTGATAATGAACTTGAATAACTACACAAACACTCACTCACACACACATACACACACACATACCTGAGGCATTACAATGTCTGCCAGGGGCATGATGCACTTGAACAGATCCTCACCAACAGCTAGGTTCAAATTCCTAAGTAGCAACCATAAAACAAATTGTAATCCACCCCTTACCAAACCGCCATCAACCTCTCACCTAGTCTACCATGACCAAGTATGCAAGCACGTACGTACCTGTTATGGAGGAGGTCATACTTGATGCAGTCATAGATATCTGGGATTTTGCTGATGTCAAACTTGCCCTGTTCCTGCTTGAAGTCCTTCTCTAGCTTGCACCACCGATTTATCATGAGCTGCAGGGTCTCCCCATGATATAGGTCACCTAACACATGCACACACAATCACAAATATACAAACACTCTTCCTCTCTTCAGTAGGAAAGCTGTTAGTTGCCAAGGAGGTAAGGTTGGGCGATATTGGGGTATATTAATATTGTGATAAGACTATATATTGAATATTTTTATATTATTAATTATTTAGGAAAAAAAATTATCAGCAAGAATTTTTAATGATGATAACATCTAATGACGAGCCAAACTGTGAATGATGAGGAAAAAAATTATAAAAAAAGATCATTGAAAATTTGAATGATGAGGGGAAAAAAAAAAAAAAATTACTGAAACTTGAAGGATGGGAAAAGAAATTATTGAAACTTTGAATTATGAGAAAAAAATGGAGAATTATGGGTCCAATTACAAGTTTTTCGAAAGAAAGGTTAGCATCTCAACCTTGCCTGGCTTCAAATTCGTTCATACCTCTGTACTCTATCCACTGACTCTGCAAGTGACAGTTGATCAGCAGGCCTCTTCCTTGAAGTTGATGCTCCTAGTGTTGCTAGCGATTCTTTTATGTGCAAGCAAGTTACTAGCGTTCCCATTCTCGATTGCCACTCTTCGATAACAAGTGCGACAAATTGTAGTCTCCTTCTGAAACTCTCCATCCTTTTTCTCCAAGCCAAAGTAGTTCCACACTTGACTCTTGCTTCCAGGCTTCTTGTGTAGCTCCGGTACTCTCGTCGCACAGGGTCTGCCGTACTTACTTCTTGCAAGAGAATAAAAATACAGCTGCTCGACTATTGCGTGCGCGGCACTTCCCGCGCATTATGCGCGCGCAGGTAAGTTTCGGCGGTTTTTCTAGATTTTCAATACTTCAATATTGCTAGCCAACACGATACCGCCAGACGGTTATTGACAGATACCGCGATCATGACTATATACCGGTATATCGCCCAACCTTACAAGGAGGCATACAGACTAGTGCTAAAAGTCAGACATGACACACACACACACACACACACACACACGTACACTTACAATCTCCTTCCTCCTCGAACATTGTCTTAAGTTGCTTCATGAGCGTCTGGATGAGAGTGTACACCTGCTCACACTGGTTCACAGGATTCCCTACCAACTCCATTGGCCTGCCTATCAGTTCTGAACCTGCAGGTGCCAGCTACACAGGGAAAAGCTAAATTAATACATCATTAGAAATGATTCTAAGCCAGCTTGCCTCTGCATAGGAGTTGTCATCAAAGTCACCTGGGGACCTCATGATTTCATGAAGGTGTTCCTTCACCCTGTTTCACCACACAAACAACCATCAGTCATGACAAATTCAATAGTGAACTTTCAAAAGTATTGAGCGAAATACAACAAATAAGTGAAATTTAAATGGAAGTGTCAAGTGAGTTCTGAACTAGAGTATTTAGGCACCACTCTGAATTAAATAAAGGAATAGTAGAACCAAACAAAAAAATTCCTACAGCACTCAATGAGTCCCCTGAATATCACAATCAAAGTTAATACTTATTCATTCATGAGATTTTACAGAACTGGAAAGACTGAAAAATGATAGAAAGTGATAAAGCTGTATTAGTAGGAGAGGAGATAGCTTAAAGGTGACCATTGTAAGTGGTATGAGAGTGAGAATAGATACTATAGTTTAGTATATGTAAGTGAGAAGAGATGACAGTAGTGAATAGAGGTGATGTAAACACTATTAGAATTCACACACACACAAATATATTTTAGATTGGGTGAACTAGTCTCACAATAAACTATGTACATTGCCTCGTGAAATTGGATAATTTGGGTCTCATCCCAATCTACCATTTCCAATACTTTTATACTAGCTGTCACAAACACGACCATTCCCAACCATTCTTGAAGAATCATGCTTATAAGCATATGGTAGCTCTATCCTTTCCCAAAATCCCTCTACAACACACACACGCACACACATTTGTTTCTAGATAGCACTTGAAACTGGGATACTTGTGAAACAGTTGTTGCATTTCTCCCTACGGCTTCTATAATGCAACTTGCCACATACCAAACGTATCTAGGTATTAACTTGCCTGTTCATGGCGTTTTGAGCCACAGTTGATGTATCCAGCATGTTGGTGGCTGCCTGGTCCCTCTTCACTAAATGCACCAGTACAGATGCTGGATTCCCTTCCAAGTCGAGCAGGCCCTATTATACACAACAACACACAATGGGTCAAATCTGAATGGCTTATAACATTAAATGCTATGTTGGTATCGGAGTACACAACAGGTGAATGCAAATGAGTCTAACAATTAAATACAATGGGCCAGTATGAGAACACAGAATGGGTTTACAGGAGTTAAAACAATAATTGCAAACATAAATTCCATGATTTCCATTCTAGAGCTACAATGGAGTAGAAGACAAATTGCAACACAAGCGGACACAATAGATTTCATTGCATGACAGTGCATCAAGCCACCTCACTGCCCTCTCCTCCCCTTTCAACACACTGTGAATAATCGTCTTTGAAGTAAAAGGAGATTGCACTACAACCTTCCTGCATCAAAAGGTTAAATGATGTCGTGAATATCACAAACTAGACACGCGCAGCAACTGGTGGTCATGGAGACCACATCTGGATGACCACATACCCACTGGTTAGCGTATAAAGAGAGATGGAGTGCTTCACCAAGAGACTCTTCTTGTGTTTGGGGACAATCACATCTACCAAGTGTCCACAACAACACCTGGCACTAAGCCACCAAACAGAGGCAGTATGCAGTCAGATCTGTTTAGGATAGGCCAGGGCACAATTATCTGAACCCTGTATAGTGCAGTTCACTTCCTATTACATAAGTATGTCTAACATTCCAAGGAAATCGTCCAAACTCATTCCAGGAGATCTCAATAGGGCTGATATCATGTTTACCAACCACCGGGCAGTGAGTGTGTGTGTGTGTGCGTGTGTGTGTGTGTGGGTGGAGAGGCTACACTAAAAGGTCAAGCCTCATTGCTAGCAAGGAAACCTGGCACTCCATTAACAAAACTAATCAGTCAACAAAACAAACACACACTGAGGGGGGGTTTAAAAATGCCATTCTTAGACTTGAATATAGCCATCATCTTGAGTACACAAACCCCACCAAAATCACTAAATCTGCTTTACATTCATATAAACATATTTACCCAATGGGTTAAAAACAAAAAACAAAAACAAAACAAAAAACAACAACAACAAAACAAACAAACAAACAAAATCCTAACTAAGACCCCTTACTTTAGTAAAAGCTGCAGCAGTCATCTGGACACGCCCCTCATCAGATGCATAAACCTTGAGATCATGGCGATACGTACTGTGGAGCCGCAGAAACCCAGAGCCGGGTAAGGAAGCGTACTCACCCTCGCCCCCAGGGTAGATGATGCGAAATGCTCGTCCTAATTCCTCAGCCTGATTCTGACCTGACAAAGTCTGCTCCCCACCCCACTTCAGGATAAGCAGTAAACGAGGAGGAGCTGGAAACAATACATCAAAATAACAATCATGGTGCGTTTAAAAAATAATACTAAAATTAATTACCTTCACTTTTGTTCTTTTTGCTAAGCAACTTGAACTGAAGCTTCCGATTGATTCCGGAAAACGTTCCATACCTATTAGATAAGGAAACTATAAATGTTTTGTGATATAATTTTTGCCATGAACTCACATCTCCAGTACACTCTTGAGTTGCTCCAACTTGTGCTTCTTCTCTTCTATCTCACCACAAGTATCTTCCTCGTGCTGACCAAGAAGGACTCGAGAAATATCCAAAACGCGCTTTTAAATAACATCAAAATGGCATATATTTAATTAATACATACTACTTCCTTCTGAACATGAAAGTAAAATTTACCAAGCTGAATATAGGAAAAAAAAAGAGGAAAAAAAAAAGAAAAAGGTGGGGCAGATAAGTAAGGGGGAATACGCTCCACATACCCTAATTAAATCACACATAAGAACAATATATGTCCGACATCATCCCTTCATGCAACATAACAATTTTGTTTTGTTTTGGAACAGGTAAAGGTGACATTTGCTTTCGGCACTACCAGACAAAGATAAGTGCTTAATAGCACGGGCCAAATACCACAGGAAGTTAGAAGTAAAGTCAAGTGATAGCAACAATGAAATAAACTAAGCAATTGAAGTAACCACCATCATGAACTGGCACACACACTATAGTATTAAAGTACCATCTACAGTAGAAGACAAAATAAAGTTTCGAATTCCGTTCCGTAGAACGGCCGTTGCACGGATTAAAAAACGGTATGCCGTTCCGTTCCCACGTTACTGTTTTAATCTTTCTCGTTCACCGCATGTCTCGCCCAAAGCAATATAAAAAATCGTTTATCCAATAAAACGTTCCGATTTTTTGTTTACAGGCTCCTGAGGTGGAGCTTTTCGGGTTAAAAAAAATTGAAGCCATCCTATTCGAAGTTGTCTCGCGGAGAATTGTTAAGTTCGACCACCGCACAGTATCGATGTTTTCTCGATGTTAGGGCCTTCCTGGGCTTACATATTTTACTGCTGGAGGTCCATCAGTAGCTAACACAAGACCTATGAATTGCGGACCTCGTTCGAGCTCTGTGCCTGTCGGAACTTCGGTCTGCAGCTTTATTGAAGCAAGTTAAAATTTTGTACGATCTTTTTTGCACTATCCCTGTAGCATTTAATGGTCGATACAAGGCCTATAGCGATGGAAGAGTTTCTAGCTAGAAAATATCTTGTGAATCGACGGAAAAGCTAAACCGTTTTTTACCATTTTAATAAACGGTGTCGGCAGTTTTGTCAAAACGGTACGGAACGCAACGGTAAAAACTACGGTAACCGTTTTACGGCCATACTACGGAACAGAATTCGGAACTTTATTTTGTCTCCTACTGCAAAGCTGCAAAAAGACTCCCTTTACCTGAAGGAGTTTGGGTTTCTTGATCTTGACATGACCGGTTTCGTATCCATGGAGTTCCTGAAACAGATCAAAGAACCTCTTGTGCTTCACAATCATCTTCATCTTCTGCTTAGGTGTGCGGTCACCATGACGAATCACACCCACTACACACCTCAGCTCCATACTAGATAATACACAGTACATACACAGAAGTGAGGGACAAGTCATACATTGATTCAGTCATTCTCGGCTGAAATAATTATAATAATAGCCATTCCCCCCCTCATTCTAACAGCCAATATTGTTAATTAAAACTTAACCAGACATTTAGACTTCTTGCTGAAGTCCTTTTCAGGGGTCAACTGAGGTTGAACTCTCCATGGTGATATAAATTTTGCTATTATTATAATTCATACAGTGTCCCCTCCCCCTCCCCAAACACATACACACCCCTCCCTCCAATACTCCAATAATAACACAACATTAAAATAAAACATTAACTACAACAAAAAAATTATAAACAACAAAAAGGTCACAACAACAACAACAACAAAACCGCATTAACAACAATAACAACAAATCCTTACTTGTTTCCCACTCGTGGTATTGGAACAGGCATAGCCGGGAACTCATCCACCAGGTAGTCAACAGACGGAGGAACAGATGGGAAGAACTGAGGGCATAAGTTGAGAGTAATCATCTCCAATAGAATCTGAGCACAGTCATCATAGTACTTGTGGGAGTTCTTCACAAAACTGAACCCATTCACGTCACACACATAGCTCTTGCCGTTAGCTCTGAGGAGATCGAACCCGCACACAGTTTGCTATATACATGCAAGGAGGAGGGGAAACTGAGGCATCTCTAGCAGCATTCAATTGGGTGGGAAGTACAATCACTCTCCAACATTATGTTTACATAAAAATAAAAAAATAAAAGAATTGATTTTAACACAGCTTCAATTTAGTTACTTAATATTTGACAAATAAATATTCAGTATAATTACAAAATAAATCAAACAATTGAATAAATAATAGCATTAATAGTGTTTACATTCCTGAAAAAATCATAAATTAACAGGCTCTTTTCCCCCCTTTTTTTCATAGCCTAAACTTGGCAGAGAGATCCTCGCTGGCATGCTTTTTATTGGCCATACCTAACCTCTCAAATGATCCCAAACAAGGCTATGCCAATTCGAATCAAAGCAGTCAAAGGCTACCAATAATAGACTTCAGACATACACACTTCACATTCTAATGGCATGTGCTTGACAACTGCACGCATTGTACGTGTGTTTGCCTCATCACTCCATATGGGCTCCTGCAGATTCATAAAACATGACCAAGCAACACTTCTAGGCTTTAACAAGTAAAATGACAAGGTGGAAAGTACTTGATACACAACCAGATTAAACGGTTACTCCGGCTATACTGGTACATACCTCAACACATAACATACCCATACCTTAAAAGCAAGACATACTGCTCTGGCAATCAGCTTCTCTTTGGCAGTTAAAATGACTGGATAGCGAACTTCCTTCCCGTTTTCATCTCTTTCCACTTTACCATCGAGAGCCTAAAGGACATATTCACACAACGTTACATATGCACATCACATTTGCGTACATTATTTACTAATATACGTCAAGCAAAATCAAATTTATATTAATCACTTAAGAATAGCAATAACACATGCATACTGCATGAAAATTGGAACATTAGTAAGCTATAACTAGAGTTTTGTTATGCTTATTGGCAGTTTGGACGTGTTCCTTACACACACTGCAGAGCACAACGAATGCATACTTTAATACACATCAGAGTCATGTTAAGTTTCCTGCATTTCAGTATGCCTTCCTTGGCTTCGAGCATTTTTACAGCACAATGGTAAAAATGGACACCATTGTTCAGTAATATTATAAAGCAAGTAATATACCATAATGATAATCTTGTGTAAGTGATCAGTTTACTTTAAACTAATACAATTATAAGTCCAAGTTTATTTTGGTCAGTTAAAACTGGATTGCAAAGCCCAGCCTAACAGTAAAACTAGAATCACTGAATCTGCTTATTTCCTAAAAAGTGAATGTTTACTAACACTTAACAAGATATCATGCACCATTATTGTAAACAAACAAAATTCTCACCCACACAAAACCCAACAATCAACCACTCACAGGTGACTTCCTGGCTTCAGCGTGGGCATAGTCTGGGCCTACTGTATACACTTTAACATCTGTACCATCCGTCGCCAGAAATTCCTCATAAATATAAGAGCCTTGTGTGCGAATAGAACTTTCACCTGAATAGCAGCTGCTCCTGTTCTTCACCTGGGTATAGAGATACAATAAAAATATCAATGATTCAGTCATTCTCGGCTGAAATAATTATAATTATAGGAAATTTTTCTCTTTTTAACGACCTCAGTTGACCCCTGAAGAGGATTTTGGCAAGAAGTCGAAATGTCGGGTTAAGTTATAATTAAAAATATTGGTTGTTAAAAAGAGAAAAATTCCTATTATAATAAAAATATCTAAACTTATGTTCTTTGTAAAGCAAAAAAAAAAAGTGTGTGTGTGCGTGTGCGTGTGTGTCTGTCTGGGGGGGGGGGGGGGAATGTTTTTGTAATGAATATAGCAAAAATTGTATGAGTACACATGCAACTGTACTACGGCATCTCTAATCGTATGAAGTAAATACACTGGTATCGTAGAACCCAAACGTTCAAGCTTAAGGCTTCACACAATAGTTTGAAAAGACACATTGAATAGAAACGAACAAAATGCCACTTCATTGACCAAACACTGCCGTGCGAGCTTTAGTTGGAACTTGAACACTGTCATTTGGTGAAGATTACTAACTCATTACTATTGTTATCCCAGTGACATGAAAAACAAGGAAAAACAACAAAAAACAAACAAACAAAAAAAACACCTTCATGTACGAGGCGATACAATTAAAACAACATGGTAGTATACATCTCTGATTTCAGATCTGCTACTTAATCAATGAACCACTATTAATAACATGATTGGGGCAGATAGTTAGGCCTCTTAAACATTGTTGACTTTGCTGTAATATTTTATGCCCCTTTAAAAAACTACAGACACCCAAAATAATAATAAAATAATAATAATAATAAATAATAATATAACAAACATATATATATATATATATATATATATATAATATTTACAAATATAGAACAAAAAGATTTATTTATATTATTGCAGTTGCATTGCTTACACTAAATTTATACATGCTATGATTTTTTTTTTTTTGCTAATGTTTGTTGTTCGGTCATGTACAAACTAACACGTATAACCTGTACCACACTGAGTGCATTCACTTGCCTTTCGAAAGAGTCTCTGAGAACCGCCACCAAAATCTGAGGGGAAGTAGATATATATATTGTGGTCTTCTGCGGACACTGGCTTCTCTACAAATGGCTTGTGAAACACTGTTCCATCTATCTCCAGCATATCATCAGCCTCGTTTACCACAACTGAAAATACATAATACATATATATATATATACATACATACGTACAATGCATACACATGTCACAACAACAATATGCTATTGCAAGAGCCAACCTGCACTGGTACATTTCATGGTTACCTTTGACATCTTTATCCTTGACACGATCCACGACTGCATATTTCGGTGTTTCTATTCCATTTGCATTTAATATCTTGAACACCTCGCGCCTAAATACATGTCAATGAAGAAAAAGTCAATAATATGGAAACAAACAACAACTCACAACTGACAACAACTGTCCTAACTCCTACGACATTCCACTAAAAGCTTACAAGAAGATACTCATTTTGAATAGTTGCAAACTTCTTACACAACACATTTACTTAACCCAACCCATGATTTATCACACACAGGCCTCCATTAGGTAAAGAACAGGAGGTTATATTGGTGTAAAAACATTTTTTCCACCCACATTAGAAAGCCACATGTGCTGGTGGGCACTGCTCAACCACCATGTTAGGGACAGAGAAGAATAAAATGTACACCCAGTCTAAGCTATGCACTGAACAGCTCATGTCAGCACAACCAACATGAGAGTGTTCAGGAGCACAACCAAACATCTGCAGTTGTTCACAAAGTTACCGAAGACCAACTTTCATTCACACACCTCAACACACGGCATGCGCACACACACACCACATGTGCACACAATCTCATCCCACTTACAACACTGAGTAATGAACAAGACACCATTTTGCTCAAGTTTTACCTGTCCATAAGTGAATATTGCATCTGCAGATCATTGAAAACCAAAGGTTTCCTGAGTTCCACATAGCTAATGGCTTTTTTAAGAGGGAAACCCTTGGAGTAGAAGGCCACCAAGCATTCACAAACTGGCCATTCCTCCACGGGAGTTTCCAGGATGACATTTTCAGGGAATGTGATGAGTTCAATGTATCTTCTCTCTCTCAATCGTTCCAAAATTCTTTGCATTGGAGGTGCTTGAACCTACAAGCCATTAGAGAACTTGGTATAAAATGGGAGGGAGGGTAATCAATGTTGGGGCTGTGACTAAGACATAGACTGGACCCAATAAAAAACCTATGAAATGCTCAGGGAATGTTTAATGTATCCTTACCTTGTTCTTCATGGCACACACCCCCACAGTAATAGTCTTGTAGGCCACGCTCTGTTCTCCATCTTCCTCCATTTCACCGTGCCCGGGCACGTAATATTGGTATTCATAATCCCCGTATTCTGATCCGCCCACCCACATTGGGCAGGACATTCTGCTAGCAGTGCGTAGTAAGTGGCGACGGACTCGACTCGCACGTCTTCTTCTTCGGACATTCAGTGTTAGTGCGGCTGAAGCTTTGGTATTACACGAATTGCAGTTTTTTAAGTTTTCCCCAAAATCTATCTGATTTTCCATACCGCCATCTTAGCGAGCAGAACCGTAAAACCGGCTGCAACACAAATTCTCCGCCGCGTATCAATGCAGCTGTTTTGGGTGGATACGAGCGTATTTAATCAGGCGCGCGCGCACCTTTGCCACACCCGGGACACACCCACTCGCACTAAAAAGCGATCTTTACCTATTTCCAATGGCTGAAGAAGAGACATGCTCTATGTAAGCGTACCGATATTAATAGAGAAATTTTATATTATTGTTGATTTACAGATGCATGGTGCAGTTCTCAAGATATACATGCCCTAAATGTAACATTCGATATTGTTCCGTCTCTTGTTACAGGAATGAGGTAAAAGTCTAGCTACCAGTCTTTCACATTTAATGTTGTATATATAATGCCTGCTATATATCTCAGTGAGTTCTAGTGTCACTAGATTTGTCCATTCCCCTGGATGTCGTGGAGAAATTTATTTATTTTGTGGTTGACAAACTTGTGCACGTCATGGTAAACAATCATTTAACTTGCACTATGCGCAAAAATATACCAGTGGAACAATTTGGAAATATAAGCAAAAGACCAGTGATAGTAAGGTGAATAAGTTAACTCAGTTTTTACCCTCCATTTTGTGTACTGTTCCAAGTACATCTGGACAGTGGAAGTAGAGAGTGTTTGTGATAATTAATAATGGTATGATGGGTTCTACCCATATGGTAGAAAAAAAAAAAAAAAATTGGGGGGGGGGGGGTAGTGGTGGATGTGTGAAGATGGCTTATGTTAGACGTGGTAATGTCATTAGTCATCCGGTTGACTTGAGAATGGCACCAAAATGTTGTAGTAGTTACACGGGTAACATGATGGAAAGCTATGGCATGCAATTATGTGAGTGTTTCAACAGACTTATACACACACACACACACACACACACACACACACACACACACACACACACACACAGTATAGTATATACTATACTCTACTACAATTGATTGCCTGGAGACTCTTGTACAAATTATGTCTTGTTGGATGTGGTGTGGCTGTTTTATGTTGTCTGACTGACTAATTTGTGACTGCACTCTAAAGCACTTTAGTTGTCCTTTGCATGTAACTGCAGTATGCGTGGAATCTCGGCCTCTGTGTAGAGGTAAGGTATCAGTCGTGTGTGTGTGTGTGTGCGCGCGTGTGCTTCTTGAAGAGGAAGGTTTCAATTTATATTGTATGTATTCAGACTAATTAAGTGAAAGTTTGAATTAATTTGTCAATAGAACTGGTAGTAATATCTGAATTTGAAGCCAAGCAACATTCTATGAAGTACAAGTCATGTATTGTCTCCTGTTGCTGGTGTGGCAGGAGAAGTCACACTCTTCTTCACGCGTCATACGTGCTAATTACTTTCCTATGAGACAATTGTTGAGCACTTCTACTTCAAAGCGCCCTTTCCTAGATGTACATTTTATTGTCATTAATTGTGCATGCCATTGTGGGAAGTGGTATAGTCAAGGTGATAGTCAAGGTGATAGTCAAGGTGATAGCTGCCCTCTGAAGTACTCGTGCACACTTAGTTATCACGTGGTGTGATTACAGAAAGTGTTACCTTTTTACACCTGGCTCAGCAAAAGGAAAGTATTGGCTTCCGAACAAAGAGGTAAGGAAGTTTTAGCCTAACTTTTTAAGCTCTCTTTGATATCTAAAGGTTCCTTCTGGAAGGTCATGTGCGTAGAATCAAAGTAATGGAAGATAATGTGGCCATGTGTTTGTGAAATAGGTAGTATAGAGAACTTGTGTTGGCTGGTGTAGTTGGTAGACTTGTGGTTTTCAAAGAACTTCCAGTATGTTGTTACATTAGTAAAGGTTGTCATCAAACATCCCGTCCTGGCGTGAAGTAGTGGTAGTATCAACATGGAGGAGGGTAGTGATAGGTCAATTAATCAAATTGTTAAGATTGAAGAGGTCAAGAATGAATATACGTAGTAGCCTTGATGAACTTTGTAGTAATTAACCCTCAGCGTGCATGTGTGAGAGGGATATAGCAGTGCGTTTGTTCGTCAGCATTTGATTTCATGAATGGCTGAGAACTAACCTTTATAACGAGTATGACCTGACGCTAGTAGTAAACCATTAGGTTACGCGAAAAGTCAGTATTCCTTTCCGCCATCAGGCCTTGGCACCCTGGTCCTTCGGGCGTGGCTGTTACTCTCAGCCACACACTCTACTCCACCCATCAACTCTTGCTCAGGGCCTTACACACCCTGAACAGTAATGTTAGATGGAACATATGAGAGGTGTTGATTAAATAATAATTAAAGGGTTGTCCCCTAACTACCTGTACCTCAGGTACCCAGGTAAAGCATGACACAAGTATCTTATTGATAGTTTATATTTTAATTTCATGTTTTAGTTTCAATCTGAAGTGTCCCAACATATCAAGTGTCACTTCCCTGAGGGTCATAGTCCCCACTCCAGTACTAGACTGCCTGAGGCACTATGTGTACATGTATATGTATGAGAATTGGACAAGTCATGTCTAATAATTGGTGTACTCTGGCTCAGTAAAATGTAATTAAGATGTAAAATGAAATGAAAACAAGCAACAAGAACATTTCTGAATTCACCTTCTAGTTTACAACAAACTTCAAGTGCTTATATTTGTGTCCAGATCATTTGACGTATATATAATTGCATTCTTAATGAGATTTATCGTTGTAGTGTTATTGTTTGTATGTTTTTAGCATTGGATTTGTGTGTGTATGTATGTGTGTGTGTGTGTGTGTGTGTGTGTGTGTGTGTGTGTAGAAACATGCACAGTGTTCAGAAACCTTTTATCGTGATAGTATCATGGCAGAGCTGGAGCAGCACAGAGCAAGGTGGGCGACATACTCACACACATACACTCACAAACTCACACACACTCATACACACACACTCATACACACACTCACACACACACACTCACACACACACTCACACACACTCACACACACTCATACACACACTCATACACACACACTCACACACACACGCTCACACACACACACACACTCACACACACTCACACACACTCATACACACACACACGCTCACACACTCACACACACTCACACACACTCACACACACACACTCACACACACGCTCACACACATTCACACGCACACACACACATACTCTCTCACACACTCACACATGTACATCTTACATATTTGAAATGTTCTGCCACAATTGTTCGGGAGAAAGGAAGGGATTAGTGTCACTCACACATGCACACGTACATATACACACATACGCACACATATGCATGCACTCACAGTCATACTCACACAACACACAATACAAACTTGTGTGCATGCTCACACATATATGCACAGTAACAGACGCATATAATATCAAGGTATCAAGGTTATTTGGAGATAGTCTGTTTTCTAAGCTATTATGAAACTTATTTCTGAAACTGGACCTACAATAGTTCTAATTCCCTCCATCAGCTACCAGATGCTCACAAGTTTTATTATTTCTTTATTTACTGATTATATTTGGCTCTCCCTGAGCTGAGGTATCAGCATGATGGAAGCCTCTCAACTGCAGGTAGTTTATGCCTTTTTGTAGGTGAGGTATACATAAATAAATCAAGGCTTCTTCATATTTCTATTTTCGTGTTATGAAACAGAAAAAAGAGGATTTGTGACACGTGTATGTGATGTATGTGCGTATGTATGTATGTACGTATGTATGTACATATGTATGTATGTATGTACGTATGTATGTATGTATGTACATATGTATGTATGTTTGTGTTATGTTATTACTCCTGATACCGCAAGTTAGACTATAATTTGTGGAAGAAGTAGGAAATAAATAGCACAGGAACAGTGTGCATGCTTGCCAAGGTTAGAAAGGGAAAGAGCATCCAAGTAAATGATGCTTTTTGTATTGGAAATGCAATACATGTACAAATGGGAACAAAATTTAAATTGCAGTCACATAAGTATGTACTCTGTATATATGTAACTATGCTGGTGGCACCCGGCTTTACTACATACTCGATGTGGTGTGTGTGTGTGTGTATGTGTGTGTGTTTCGTACTAATGTAAAAGGAAAGTGGTCAGACCACTAATTTGCCCGTTTTTTTTTATAATGGTAGTTTTATATAGCTGAGATAAATCCATCATCTTGTAGTTGGTATATTGCAGTTCCTCATTATCTCATATTAACATAAATTTATGACAATGTCTATATACCTTACTAGGGTTTTTTTAGAACATGATTTCAGGGGGGGGGGGGGGGGCAAAACAACATTTCGGGGTGTCTACGCACAGTCTATGCGCAAACACCTGAAGAACCAGCTATCCACTTGTCGCGGCAATAATACATGCACTATCCTGTTAGTTTTAACATGCTCCCAGGCAGACAGAGGTGGACAACAAGATAATTGAGAAGATGCGCATTCATATACAATACAACAGGGTGAAGGTCGTGGTGGGTTGGACATGAGTCATGAATATCATTAGAGAGCTAGTTGACTGTATGAGGAAAAGGGTCGAATGGCGGGAACCATTGAGCATGACAAACATTAGAAGTAAATGAGAGGGCGTATACAACAGATAAACAAGTGAAACAAAGTATGAAGTTCATCAGTTCCAGTTTCAAGATTGGATGGGCGGGGCAGGCGAAGGCTGGCTGTCTGAGTCGTTCTGCGTCCCAGACATACTCCCGGGGGCGGGAAAGGTTGAGTGAAGTTCATCAGTTGGGCAGTTGAGTTCTTGTTCTTCCTGCTGGGCGTCAGTCACAAGAAGTACGAGTCGGTTGCTGGCCCTCTGGTAAGACCTGCCTCGACACCGCAGGGTGACGGCTCTCACAATTCCATCATCACCCGGGTGGAGGCTGGTGACAGTCGCCAGAGGCCAGTCTCGTGATCGGAGAGACTCATCCTTTACCAGGACCACGTCTCCTACTTGAAGTGATCGTCCTTGTCTCATCCATTTGCTGCGCTGAGAGCAGCTGGCGAGGTATGCTGACAACCAATATTTCCACAGGTCCGATTTGATACGTTCAACGAGATTCCAGCGTCTTAATGATGAGATTCGGCCCGTGGGTGGCAGTCTGGCGGGTAAGGCTTTGAGGGGGCGTCCCACCAGAAAGTGTCCAGCTGTTAGGTAGTTGTTCTCTTCCATGGAGTCTTGGGTGATCTGGACGATGGGCCGAGAGTTGAGTATACTCTCCGCCTCTGTGAGAATAGTATAAAGCTCCGGAAAAGTCAGGGGATGCGGTCCCGCCAACTTCCGAAGGTACATCTTCATGGATTTCACGGAAGCTTCCCACAGACCACCAAAGTGCGGGGCCCTTGGTGGAATGTGGGACCATTGGACGTCATGGGCAGTGAGTGATAGCGTTCTGGAATGACACAGATCTGGTCATCTTCTGGATGGCCCGGATCTCCTCCCGGGCCCGCACGAAATTAGAGCCGTTGTCGGAGAAGATCCGAGCCGGGCATCCACGTCGGTTGACGAAGCGGTGAAGTGTTGCCATGAAATCCTGTGTCGACAATGATTCGCACAGGTCTAGGTGGACGGATTTGGTGCTCATGCATACAAAAACCACCACGTATCCTTTGAGGAATGAGGGCATCCTGGTGTGGCCCACACGGAGGGTGAGTGGGCCAGCAAAATCCACTCCAACGTTATGGAACGGAGGCGAGGGCGTGGTTCTCACTGAAGGGAGGAGTCCCATCATGTGATTCAAGGGTTGGGCGAGGGCCTTCTGGCAGATTACACAGGTTCTGCTGATGAGTTTAAGATGGTTACGTAGGCCGATCATGACGTACGATGACGCAGTAATAGCCAACAGTGTGGACGTACCAGGATGTCCATACAGCTTGTGAAGTGAGAGAAGCAGCAGTCGTGTGAGTTTCGACTTGGCGGAGAGGACGCACAGCTCGAGGGGCTGGTTGGGGGCGTCAGGGTTCCTGACCCTGCTGAGGGCCAAGACATGTCCATGGTCCGAAAGACGGAGCGCATAATGACGAAGAGCGTGACCTCGTGGTAGGAGAGTCTTCTTTACAGCTGCTGAGAAAACTACTGGAATGGATTCAAGTTGCGAGAGTCTGTAGAGTTGAGACTTCGAGTGAGTGATCTCGTCAAGGGTGAGTGAGTCGAATTTCCTTTGTTCGAGCGGGTGTCGACAGTTGTAAATGAACCTGCAGACATAGGATACTATACGCACAAGTGTAAAAAAGGACGAACAAGCATGGGTTAAACGACTAATAAAGGAGAGTAGGGAAGGCGAAGGGGTAGAGGGAGGTTTGATTGAAACAGTATAGATGGGGATAGAGGGTTTAGTGAGGAAGGGAGGTGGCCACTGATCTGGCAGGAGGTGAAGCCAGGCAGGTCCTGACCACCACAGAGAGGAGGCGATTAGATCAGCTGATCGTACACCTCTACTGGCCAGGTCAGCGGGGTTCTCGGCTGAGGGGACATATCTCCAAATGGTGGGCGGAGTTAGAGCCTGGATGGCCGCGACTCGGTTGGCCACAAACCTATTCAGGTCTGATGGAGACTTAGGGAGCCAGTGCAACGTAATCTGGCTGTCAGACCATACGTGGGCATCGTCGATGCGAAGACCAAGGAGGCTGCTGACGTGTCTTAGAAGACGGGCGAGAAGGTGGGCGGCTGTGAGTTCAGCTTTGGGAATGGTGATCCCTTTGGTGGGCAGCACTCTTGCCTTTGCCAGGACAAGAGCTGTGTGGGCGGTGCCATCGTGGTACTTTGTGTGCAGATAGATGCAGGCACCGTAGGCGACGGACGAGGCGTCACAGAAGCCATGTAGACTTCTTAAGGTGGGCGGGCCTTTGTCAGGTAGAGTCAGGCGACGAGGAATGGAGTAGGCGTTGATGGCAGGCAGGTCATTGATCCAGTTGTGCCAGCGTTCTTGAATTTCTTCTGGGAGGGGCTTGTCCCAGGTGACACCCAACTTCCAGGTTTCCTGGAAGAGGATGCGGGCAGTGACGATGACAGGACAAAAGAAGCCCAGCACGTCAAACACTCCGGCTGTTCCAGATGCAATGACGCGTTTCGTGGTCGGTGAAGTAGAGGGCGAGAGTTTGGGCACAGCAACATGGAATGAGTCAACATGTGTGTCCCAGTGAATGCCCAGGGCTTTCTGAGCATCTGGAGAGGGCTCGATCGTTAGGGCAGCTGAGTCCTTCTCTAACAGGTCTGGATGGATGAGGGAGCGAAGCACTGGGGAGTTGGTCCGCCACTTGCGGAGCGTCATCCCTGCTTGCAACAACAAGTCATAAAGTTCGAGGTGTAGTTGATAGGCTGTGACGTCAGAGTCTGCGCCGGTGAGGACGTCATCGACGTAGAACTCGGAAAGGATCGCCTGAGAGGCGCGAGGGTGTGACGTGGAGTGAGCTTCTGCCAGAGTGCGCAGGACCTGAGTCGCTAGAAATGGCGAGCTCTTCACGCCAAAGGTCAGGCGCAGCATCCGGCAGTCTTCGATGTGGCCGCTATCATTCCTCACTAGGAAACGATGCCAGTCTCTTTCGTTGGGGTTGAGCAGGATCTCCCTGAACATTTTTGTGATGTCAGCAGAGACCCCGACAGCATGGCACCGGAACTTTGTGAGGATATCGACGAGGGGCGGGTAGAGTGACGGTCCAGGCAACAGGGTGTCGTTGAGGGACGCCCCTGTCGACGATCGCGCCGAAGCATCGAAGACTGCCCTCAGCTTGGTAGAGGTCGATGTCTCCTTGACGACGGCGTGGACCGGAAGGTAGTAGGAGTCTTGTTTGTTGAGTTCATCATAGGGGACAGTCTCGGCGTGTCCCAGGGTCAGGTACTCCGGGAGGACCACTGAGAAGGCCTCAAGTTTATCCTTGGCTTTGAGTGTCTTCTCATTGGTGAGGAGGCGAGACAATGCCTGTCTTCTGGTGTCCCCCAGGAGTGGTGGATCCTTGACCCTGGGGAGAGACACAGCAAAACGACCCCCCACCCTATTGACCATATCATCAAATTGCCTCACCGCCTGTTGCTCATCTGTGGAGAGGGGCGACGCGTCTGGGACCTGATCCAGTTCCCAGAGTCTTGAGAGATCATCCTCTAGGTTGGTGGGCGTAGTTGCAATCATGACTGGGGTGGGCGGAGCACCAGAGAGAGGGCCCGAAAGGCAGAGCCCCAGTTGCGTGGGCAGAGCTCTCAGGTCCCCGATTGGGAAAGGGCGGTCTGTGGTCAAGTCAGAAGTGTTTTCTATGCAGAGGACGAGGTCTACTTTTCCTCCCAGTTCCGGATCAGCCAGGTGGTACTGCCTCAGTTTGGGGTTGGCAAGTAGTTGGGTCCTGTTAGGCGGAATGCGGAGTGGCTGTAGACCTGGAATGACAGTAAATGAAATAGGGTCAGAGACAAATGATTCATCTAGAGAGTACAGCTTTGAGGACACTGTAAATTTGCACTGAGTCGTGCCGGAAATGCCAGTGACTGGAATGGGATCATGAATACGAGGTAGTGCTAGTTCTGTAACCAAGTGTTCTGAGATGATTGGGATGGAGGCTCCACCGTCCAGCAGTGCTCTGGCCTTGACGATCCTGTCACCATTCTTCAGCAGAACACTTGCCGAATAAAGGAACTTGGCCTGTCTAGTCGGAAAGGTGGGAATGGCAGTGAAGACGGGAGCAGGTGTGCTGACTGGAGCCTGTTCTCTTTCTCTATGGAGGAGAGAATGATGTCTTCCCCCACAGTGGTGACATGAGTACTTGGACGGGCATGTGCGACAGCGGTGGCCGTCTGCAAAACAATTGAGACACAGATGTTTTTCCCTCACCATTTTGTTTCGTTTGTCTAAGTCATATCCTGCAAAGGTAGGACAGCGGGAGAGGGTGTGTTGTTCTGCACACATTGGGCAACCGGTGGGCGATCTCCGGGGGGAGGACTTGAATGGTTTCTTGGAAGTGGTTGTTGGGTGTGTAGAAGGGCGGGCGGACGAGGGATGGGCGGGGCTGAGGACGGCAGGTCATCGGAGGAGAGCTCCTTCTGCCAATACACTAGGAACTTCTGTAGGTCTTCCATGGTCGGGTGAGTAGAGGCATCACAGTGTCGGAGCCATTCACGACGGCAGTTCTGGTTCATCTTACCGACCAATGATAGGGCGAGGTAGGAGCTCAGCGAGTCACCAACCAGAGATACGAACCTGTGAAACGGAAGTAAACAATTGTCATAAACATCATTAATGTCAGAAATGGTCAGGTGGAACTTGTGGACAGAGTTGATCTTTTGAATGATTAGTGGGCCTAAGACATCAGGAGCACCGAATTTGGCTTTGAGGACTTCCAGCATGGAGTCCAAGTCCGCGTCAGGGTTCGGTAGATTGTGAAGTAATTTCAGTCCTACTGGGTGCTGTATGGCCTTGATCAAGTGGCCTCTGACCTCCATGTTGGAATGTCCCTTGGCTCTCGCTTTGATGGTGGCCCGGAACATCGTCTCGAAATTGGCCCACTTGAAGGGGTCTCCATCAAAGCGTGGCACGTCGAGATGGAGGTTGGAGGCGTGTGACGCCGGGGCGGGGGCCGAGGCGACAACAGTGGGCGGGGTTGTTGGAGCGTCTCGGTAGTCGGCTTCAACCAGATGTACCAAAGTGTTCAGGCTGCGCTTCAGGTTATCACAGCGCTCCTTCAATGGGGGGAAGGCCTTCAAGTAACGCTTGGTGGAGACAGAGAGGGTGATGAACCTCGAATGCAGCTTATCGACCAGTATCCACTTGTTGTGGCAATAATACATGCACTATCCGGTTAGTTTTAACGTGCTCCCAGGCAGACAGAGGTGGACAACAAGATAATTGAGAAGATGCGCATTCATATACAATACAACAGGGTGAAGGTCGTGGTGGGTTGGACATGAGTCATGAATATCATTAGAGAGCTAGTTGACTGTATGAGGAAAAGGGTCGAATGGCGGGAACCATTGAGCATGACAAACATTAGAAGTAAATGAGAGGGCGTATACAACAGATAAACAAGTGAAACAAAGTATGAAGTTCATCAGTTCCAGTTTCAAGATTGGATGGGCGGGGCAGGCGAAGGCTGGCTGTCTGAGTCGTTCTGCGTCCCAGACACGGGGTATTGAGGGGGTACTGGTGTAAACTAATTCTAAACAATAATGTCAAGACCTTCTCTTATCCGAATCCCATATATACATGCACCTTTGTTGTGGGGTGGCATAATCTTTAGAAGTGGCACAAACCTTTGATAAAGATGAGGACTAAACTATTTGAAGGGGCCCCAAAAAGCCCTAAAGAAACCCTTGCCTTATTAACAGTTACCATTTGTAACACATGAGGGAAGAGTTTATTCTTTCTCTGGCTTATATCTTATTTTGGGCTCTTCTTATCTGTTTTAGGTTTCGTAATTGTTCCTTTGTTCTTGCAAGGTTTCGCACCACTCAGCCCTATAGTGAAGTATGTATACACGTATGTATGTACATGCTATTGCATTAATTTCCAACTTAAATCTAATTATGGCTAGTGGGCTGACATGATTGAAGAGTAGGTATCTCTGGTAACGAACATGGTAGAGCTGGGTGACATTCTGTAGATTAATTGATGTAGCAAGCTGGGTAACATTTCCATAGTAACAAGTTTCTTGTGGAATGAACACTTGTTCTAGAGACTGCGTCCATGTTCTGGTACTGTGTTCTGGTACTGTGTCCATGTTCTTGTACTGTGTTCTGGTACTGTATCCATGTTCTTGTACTGTGTTCTGGTACTGTGTCCATGTTCTTGTACTGTGTTCTGGTACTGTGTTCTGGTACTGTGTCCATGTTCTGGTACTGTGTCCTGGTACTGTGTCCATGTTCTGGTACTGTGTCCTGGTACTGTGTTCTGGTACTGTGTTCTGGTACTGGGTCCATGTTCTGGTACTGTGTTCTGGTACTGTGTTCTGATACTGTGTTCTGGTACTGTGTTCTGGTACTGTGTCCATGTTCTGGTACTGTGTTCTGGTACTGTGTCCATGTTCTGGTACTGTGTTCTGGTACTGGGTCCATGTTCTGGTACTGTGTTCTGGTACTGTGTTCTGATACTGTGTTCTGGTACTGTGTTCCAGTACTGTGTTCTGGTACTGTGTTCTGGTACTGTGTCCATGTTCTGGTACTGTGTTCTGGTACTGGGTCCAAGTTCTGGTACTGTGTCCATGTTCTGGTACTGTGTTCTGGTACTGTGTTCTGATACTGTGTTCTGGTACTGTGTTCTGATACTGTGTTCTGGTACTGTGTTCTGGTACTGTGTCCATGTTCTGGTACTGTGTTCTGATACTGTGTTCTGGTACTGTGTTCTGGTACTGTGTCCATGTTCTGGTATTGTGTTCTGGTACTGCGTTCTGGTAGTGTGTTCTGATACTGTGTTCTGGTACTGTGTCCATGTTCTGGTATTGTGTTCTGGTACTGGTCTATAATTTGGTGCTGTGCATGCTACTGTATGTACTGACCTGGTCACAAAGTATGCATCAGCTTGGTTGAAAATTAAAGGGAGTTTTTGAGTTCACACCTCATGTCGATACATGTGAAAGCACAGCATGTGAAGTCATGTGACAGCTATACCAATACACCAACTTCAGTATGGCTAGTATAATATTTCATCATCATTGCCTCTCCAATTACTTGCATAATATCATAATAGGAAATTTAGCAGCCAATATTTTTAATTATAACTTAACCCGACATTTCGACTTCTTGCATAATATCCTTTCTAAAACTAGTATGTTTTATTTGTTGAATACTCCCATATTATTATGACCTTTATTTTATTCCTTAGTGGCGAAGAAAAGAGTAAGATGAAGGACATTTTGAAAAGGCTGGAAGAATCTGAGGAGCTACGAGAACCAACAGACGAGGAGGCTGGACCAAGCCTGGAAGAGAGACTGGCTGGCCTAGATCTAGGTAAAGGGTAGTCAAACAAACATGAGTGTGTGTATATTATAATAATATAATATATATTATATATATATATTATATATAATATTTTATTGCAGCTTTGATATTTTTACTGGAATATTTCCGCATCACGCGAGCGTTCTGTATTCTCCCATATTGTACGGTTTATATTGTACGCTACTTGTAGCGCGCGCGTAGCGAGTAAAATCAATGAAAATTGTATTGTAACCGGTTGAGAAAAATTTCAAAGAAGCAATAAATCACTTATCACACTCATCGTACAATATGGGAATGATATTTTACTCTCACGCCACATTTTCACTCGCCTTTGGCTCGTGAAAATATTTTGCGTGCTCATAAAATATTTTCCCATATTGTACTCTGACTCGTGCTATAAGTATTATATATATATTATATTATATATATATAATATATTATGTATATTATATATATAATATAAACGTACATGCTTAAAAAAGCACACACATGCACACACTAATCAGTATTAAATTACAGGAAGCTAATCTAGCTTTGTACCGACCAACCAGGTTTGCTCAATTCCCAGTGAATGAGTTTTATACCTTCCTAGGAGGTCAATAAGTGAACCATCCTATCAGTTTATATCCTATAGCCTAGCAAGATGCAAGTCGTTGGTTCTACCCTTGGGCCTTTGATCCTAATTTGTGTAAGTCCCGTACCGACCCAAGTCATGATGTAACCTATATGTTATAGTGTGTATAGTTAGATTAACATGCTTACCATTTGTGTGATAGGTATTAACGATTGTGTTCTGCATTATTACGTCATTTGCCAACTGTGTATGTGTGTGCGCGCGCATGCAGACTCTGATGTTGAACAGGTATGGGATGTCATGACAGCGAGTGAGCGCTCAGAGTTCCAGCTTATGGCCCGGTCTGGACTCCTGTCATCACAGCTCCATCCCAGACCACCGTGGTGGGAGGTAATTAGAATAGTTTGAGGGAGGGGCTCACATTGTAACCAAGGAGAGAGAGAGAGAAAATTGAGCAGGTAATATTATTTTAACTTGAGTCCACTTATTTTTTAACATAATGAATTGAAACAGGCACACCATACGAGGTGGTAAGGCGTGAATTGATATCTTCCATACAACCACACCCACAATGCGTGCAGCTCACAATATTTAAGTTCGTAGTATAATGAATGATATTTCCATTGTTGCATGACCCCTAACTTGTACACGGTATGTGCATGGCTTGCTAATTGTATGAAATTGTGGGGGTGAAGTAATTCAGTTGTGGAAGTTCTATGTAATTGACGATCAAGTGGGAACAGAACAAGTAGCTATGACTAAATTGCTCCAAGAAAATAAAATAATATGGGTTTTAAATTAATCCTGAACTGACCAAACACAGAGTGGTGCAACTGACTTGTACCATATCTCTATGCTATAGGAAACGCATAAAACTAATTTTGATTGGACGGTTCACTTATTCACCTCCTAGGAGGTGGGTATGTATTCACCGCAAATTGAGCAATCTGATTGGACAGTTTGAACGTACCATTGTACAAATATTGTAATCACGTTGGAAGTTCAGTTTAGTCTAACTACTAATTGAAAGAAGAAGCCACTCAATTAACTAAATCCATTTATATTCACTATCATGAGGTTGTCATGAATAGCTGGAGAGAGAGAAGGGGGGGGGGGGGGGGGGGGGGGGGGGTAGTAGAACTTGCTTGCATAGCAACCACATGCACACTCAGTATTGTAATGCTAGTTAGTATATATCTGGCACATAGCTTCCAGTCGCGTGTGGATCTATGTAATTGGATAGATAATTTTAATTCTAACTCACAAGGGAAATGTAATGATAATTGGCGAGCGATCGAGACATTCTCAGGAGTAACTCAATTGAAAATCGGGGATATTTGTTTGTTTATATGTATGTGTGGACATACGTATGTCATTTTGTACTTTGACCCTCGCGTATTTTTGTGTTCGCTCCGTGTTCAACCCCGTCCCCAAGCTTCACTAAACAGAATCCTCTGGTTTAGCAATCATTACCCGTATCACCTTAGAAATTGAATTGTTTACCGCTTTGAATTATTTTGCGGGTGCAGTTAAAACTCAAAAACTTATGGGAGCTCCATTTCTATTCGCGTTAGTGGCGGTGGTAAGTTAATACGCTATTTGTCACAGTTATAAACCCTACGTAACAGTATTTACTTGAAAATTCTTTGTCCACTAGACGAACCACGAAGGTGAGTCTTGCGTAGGTATGTTCAGTTGTGTGAAAGTATTGTGCGTTACAACTACTATTAAGAATATCACAAAGAAAATTTTAAATAACGTGACTTGATTTTGTTGCTTCTTTTTCAATTCAAACAGTTGCGCGGAGCGGTTACTATGGCATTAAATCCCTTACCGCATATATGTAATTTAAAAACTCGACTTTATTTTAGTAGCTTGAGTGTTAGTCGTTAAAATCAATCGTTTAACAATAGTGTAGTGTAAGGCTCGCTCGCCGTTTGTGCTCAAGCACACCACTAGTAATAATAATACAAAGCAGAATGTGTAGTCTAAGGAAAGACAAGACTTTGACTAAATCCATAAATCCAAGTAAACAGGGAAACTTGTAGTGGCATTGATGGCAGCTCCAGTCAACAAATGCTACTCATCGTGATGTAAGGATTCCCACCAGTGAGGGTGGCATGAGAAGGTCTATTCTCAAACATTCTGTGGACCACAAAATGGCAGATCTTTAAGAGTAGTTCAGTTGAAGATCTGGTGTGTAGCAGTCACAAGGATAACACTGTAATAAAGTTCTTAACTTTACCCAATGTTGTTTGTGTTTGTTCTTACTTGAAGCCAGTGTAGTGTATAGATTTGTTATGTTGTTGTTCTTAGGTGAAAGATAAGTTTATAGTCCCTTTGGAACCAGAAGAAAGTTTGGCCAACACTCGTCTTCCTAAAATCCCCCGAAATATACCTTCATTAAAAGCTTTGACCAAGGTGAGTCTAGTTGAGAATCAGGGATATTTGTTGGCGAGCGAGCAGAGCAAGCGAGACAGTATTAGGGGTGGACAATGCAAAATAGGGTATATGTTATATATATATATATGTATGTATGGATGGTATGGTACGTATGAGCTTTAAACGCGCGCGGGTGCCTTTTTTCCACCTAAAAACACGGCTTTTTTGGCTTGACACCACTTTATTCTGATACTACAGCATTAAGCAAGTCTTACTTGAAATGCTCCAAATTGCGAGATAATTCCTTCGAGGAGCTTGTTTTTCAAGTCCCAAAAAGTTACTGCGACTGGTTAATTGAAACCCTTTACCAAACATAATTTGAAAACCCTCGTCGTTTTTTGGGGCTGCTAAATACCACTCGTTGGTTGTCAAGTGCCACTAGTATCCAGAGTGGCTAAATATTAAAACCAAGGGAGCCACCATTACTTGGGGAGAAGCTGAGGTAAGTACGTAGTTCCATATTTGTTAGCTAAAATTACAAATGTAATGTGGTATTTGTGTTTGTTACTGCTATTATACAGTTCTGCATGAATTAAGCTAAATATAAATTCTGTAGTAACAATTCTGTAGTTTTAACAACGCAGGCTCGCTCGCCATTATATATGTGGGGACGTACGTATGTCATTTTGTATTTTGACCCTTACGTATTTTTGTGTTAGCTCAGTGTTCGACCCCGTCCCAAACTTCACTCCTCCTGTTTCGCGATCATTACCCGCATCATCCCAGAAATTGAATTGTTTACCGCTTTGAGTTCTCTTGCGACGCAATTAATGCTCAAAAACTTACCAGAGTTCCATTCCTATTCGAGTTAGTGGCGGTGGTAAGTTAATGCGCTATTTGTCATAAGCCCTACGCAACAGAATTTAGTTGAAAATTCATTGTCCACTCGACAACCATGAAGATAAGTCTTGTGTAGGTATGGCCAGTTGTGTGGAAGTATTGTGTGTTTACATAGAATATCACATCGAAAACATTTAAATAACGTGACTTTTTTGTTTTTTTGTTTGTTTGTTTGTTGTTGTTTTTGTTCTGTTTTTTTTTTGTTTTTTTTTCAATTCAAATAGTTGCGGGGAGTGGTTACTATGGCATATATCGTATCTGCGTATGCAATTTAAAACTAGCCTATTTTTGGAGCTTCTAAGTGCCGCTTGTTGGTTGTCAAGAGCCACTGGTAGTCAGAATGGCATCTAATAAAGCTATCACTACTCGAGGGAAGCTGAGATAAGTGCATAATTCCATATTTGTGACCGTCTACAGGAAAATCAGGCACAACGCGGCCCCGACGAAAATTTTTTTTTTGCACTTACAGACTCCTCGGCAAGCAGATATTAAGCTCTCCAAGTTTTATCGCCGTAGCTTTAGCCATTCCCGCTATATATCACCTAACCGTTCCCTTCGTTAGGCTTATTTAATACAATTTTAAGAACTAAATCGATCTTTTTGCGACGTCTACGCATGCCGCGTTGTGCCCGATTTTCCCATAGACGGTCACATTTGTTAACTATAGTTACAAAAATAACTCTGCCCTTTTCTTTTGTAGCTGAGAGCTTGTTCAAGAGTTACTGGTAAGTGAAGTAGTCAGAATGACTTAAACTTGATACTAAAGTGTTCTCACTATACTCAGGAAATTAAGGTAAGGGAGTAGTTCTGTATTTATTTGTAATAATTAACAATACATACATATTATATATATTATACTTACCGTTATTGTTTATTTTTGCTGGCAAGGCTAAAGATCATGCAATTACACAAATAATAAATAATTAAATAAACAAATAATAACATCAATAATAATAATAACAATAATAATAAAATAGTCAAAACAAGTAAATAAATAAATACTAAGGATTAGGTGAAGGATTAGGTGAAGGATTAGGTGAAGGATTAGGTGGTGAGTGTTCCCAGGACAGGAGCACAGTTCCCTAGCTGCACAGCCACTGAGAGACGCTGGAAAAGATAATCTCTAGCTCCTGTTGTATATGTATATAATCCATTTTTGTCACTAAGAAATGAAAGCATCTTCAGGTAAAATACATCACATCATAAACACTATTGTAGTTTTGTGCAGCCTAACAAGGCAGGCTCGCTCGCCATTTGTGCTAAAGCACACCACTAGTATAATTTTCATATTTAGCGAACTATAAGGTATGCGATTCTTGATACAACTGTAGTTGTCAGAAGTGATAGCATGAGGTGAAGGTCACTAGTTGTACCACATTGCCTTTTAAATGATGACATGATACAAATTGTATTTGCTTAAATCAACAATTCAGTATTGAGCCAGTTACTTCCGTGTGTGTGTGTGTGTGTGTGTGTGTGTGTGTGTGTTTTACAATATTTGTAAGACTCTACCTTTAACTTTAGTCTTACAAGTAGTACATACATGAAAAATGTTACCAACATTTTTGGGGGGGTTGTGTTAAAAGTCCTCAAAATTACTTGGGACTTTAGAGAATTTTCTAAAGAATATTACAAGGTCATCATCATAATATGAGTAGAAGATTAGAAAATCCAACCCAAGATTGCCTGGAGCATGAGAACCCAGTCCCAATGAGTTTTGGGATGACTTCAGATGTCTTGGGTTGTCCCTGTGAAGGACTAATGAAGGTTTTTGTAAATGAAGCTATATATTTAAGCAACAGGAAGCCATTGGACAATTTTTTTTATTTTCATCTAGAGGAAGATTAATGGACACTTTATCAGTCTCTAACTTCTAGATGACGGCGTAGTAAAACACTGTAATAACTTCTTAAATCTTAGGAGCGTTTTCAAACTTGTTTCCATTCTTCAATTAGTGTTTTTATTATAGGGTAAGCCCGTGTCTCCCCTCCTGAGCTACAACCTGCTCAACATCCTGTATGCCTATGTCTATGCCATCAGACTCCATGGCAACGACCATCATGACCTCCCTTTACTGGCTGCTCAGGTGAGCTTTATATTGTAAGTGCATTAGTGTGTTTGAAGACCACTGTTAGTGTTGCTGTGGTCAAGTCAGGCTGATAAATGGATATGAATCTGTACTGTTGTAGACTCCTTACTGATTCAGATTCCTTCTCGGCACTGTATCATTCTTGTGGTGTACGTGAGTGTGTGCGTACGTACAGTATGTGGAATAATGCTCTGATCACAAGGCAGCCTTTCATTGGTATACGCAATGCAGTAATTCCACTGACAATACTTCACCATACATATGAATATACTTACACATGCTTTGTTGAGCTACAACTATGAGAAAGAATGAAACACCTCTGCATGAATATAAGGAAAGTTCAATGTACCATGAATATATTATACAAATGCCACGTTAAAAAGATGGCTAGAGTAGTTATCAACTTGGGTGGTACTTATCATTCTGTCGGCTTCGTTCTTTCATTGTCAGCATATAGCACAAATTCAGATATTATTATTATCATTTTTTAATTTTTTTATTATTATTGATATTATTAGCTTGTCTGTCTGTCAGTGTATTTGGCGTCCATATTTATGAATCAGCGCAAGCTAAAATTATTTGGTAAAGGGTCGTCAACTGTTCCTAGAATATAGTTACACACATTGGTAGACTGTAAGTTAACAAGTGAAATCTATAGCTTTTTTGTTTGACTATTGCTAGTATTTTAAGCATCAATTTTGGCCATTTTTCTCCAAGCATATAGAGATGGTATAGGGTCATCATGACAATAAACACTACTATCTAGTACATTCACTAACAGCAAGACTTGAAACAAGCTATTTAATTATATTTCTTGGTTCACGTGCACTAAATCAAAGGCTATGTGTGCATACAAGTCTATATAATAGAGCTTCTTTAAATATTGAACCCCGATTCAATTTAGTTATGATGCAAATGCCCTAAATGTTGGTGGTTATTTAATTAAATTGAGCATTTTCAATGGCATAAAGAAATGCATATTCAGTAGAAATGATCTAGCTGCTTTTTTATCAGTGAGTATGTCATTTAATGTGAGTCACATCTATTTATAGGAATAAGGATCGAAATTGTCTCCTAAGTCATGTTTAAATGTATTTGGTATCAATCATTTATTTCAAGTACATAAAATTACGCCTTATGAAGCACCAAGGGTGCGAACCCTCAGTGTTACTATACACTAGCTAGCTGTTACAAAGACCCCAAATGTTTTATTTGCAGTAGTATCAATATGAATATGCCAATATGTAACTCGTGCAAGTTGATATGTAAAGCTTGAGCGAGTCAATATGCAACTCGTACAAAGAAACGTTAGACGTTACTAATCCTGTCTTCATAAGAGAAGCTTAGCATACAAGCAACACTCACCTCACCAGTAGTTTCAATGGGAAACTCCAAGCACTGCAGTAAGCCACTGAGGAATGGTGTAATGCTGAAGCTACTGCAGGAAGAAAAGAAGTTCTCTGCTCACGTGAGTACGGCGTGTCTATAGGGGGCGTTGCCAACAATCGCTTACTATCGTACGGCCAAAAATAAACTAACTTTTTCTGAAAATAGATCGAAACAAATTTCTGGCACATTAAAGGGACTTGAAATGTCCAGTGCAACATTTTGATGCTTGTTTCAATCTTCAGGAGGCTGCCATCTTTGAGGTCCGCTTTTGTGTGTGACAGAACGACTGACTGACAGACAAAGTACTGTAACCCTCTCGCACATGCGCATTGAGGATTAATAATAAATTAAATGGCTCCCATTGAAGCTATGGGGCTAGGCTGAAAGTAAAGCTGACAGGCTAGAAGCTGTTCAGGTCGAAGAAACCTTGCAAGGGAGGCCTTCAGAAGATACTGGACATTGATGCACCTGCGCAGCAATGCTATATCAATGTTCGTCGATGTCAAACAAACTTATTTATATTGCCATAGTTTTGTTTTGTCTGATTCATTCGAACTATTTTGAACACTACTTGTGTATCACTCCTTTTCATCTTTATTTCTGGTATTTCTTAATTTATTGTTTGTAACTTTGTTATTCCTGTCACTACCAGGGTAGCCGAGTCCGTGATGCAAGACGGTATATATACAAAGGGTCTAATACTGTTAGTGATGGTGGAGATTTACGACCTCCTTCTTACCTAGCAGTGTAGGAAGACGTGGGAAACAGTCACGGCTGATCGCACGCTTTATACTTAGATGTTTGTCGACCTAACACCCGCTAGTGGGTCTTACCTCTTTCAGGTTGGCTACGAGCCCGTTTGTCTGAGGTCGCGAACACTTTGTACGGAACAAAGCCTTGCTAGGCAGTCCCAAACAGTAGCAGTTTTTTTTTTGCTCTTCTTGGAGCCTTTTTTAAATTTCTTTTTTTTTTGTCTCCTCACAATTTTCTTCTGCTGTTTTCGGCTGCTATTTGAACTTGTTTTCTAGAATTCAACCTCCGTAAAGCTTTCTTTTCTGCTGATCTATTTTATTGCGTTCAACATATTCATGTATAAGGTAGCTATAGACTTCTGCAGAAATTCGTAACATGCACAGACGTTATAAGTAGAAAAGGGTACACGTACACTGAGGATACAAATCAACCTGAGGCTACTGAAGACGATTTACTGCATTTCTGGACAGCACTCTTATTCACCATTGTACAAGTAGTGCCCCATCAAACACTGCTTAGTATAGAGCTCGGTGAACAAAGCACTATTTAAAAAAAAATTAATAGAGGTGGTCTGAATACTTTTACTTTCCCAAATAAATAAATGAATAAGTAAAGGCAATTTCTATTACTTCGAACCATTTTGGTTTGCATTGCTGCATTTTAACATTCACAGCTGTATGCGGCCAGCAATACGTGTGAAGTACATAGCAGTTCCCCTGCAATCCAAACACTTCAATGTTAGTGAGTGAACAGCCCTTCCACCTGGCTGAGTGGTTAGATAAAGGGTCCGGCTATGGGAGTTTCAGAAGCAGAAACCTTAGAAAAAAGTCAGTACATGGAGTAAGAAGTCGTAAAAGTTCAGCCCAACGTTTAAGCTATGGTTTAGAATTTCCTTGAATGAATATTTGTGATGGAGCTGTCAGTGGTAGACAAGATTCTCATATTTTTAGATGTTGCACACACACGTAGACATTTCCCTTGTTATGCACACTGAGGGTTGCATAGGGAGGTTCAATCTCATTGAAGAATCTGCTGTGAAGACAGTATGGTTTAGAATGGATCGGTGATTCCTACAAGACTTCTTTTACTTTTTTATCTCTGCAAAAAAAAAAACCCCTCACCTCCTCCTCCCCCCCCCCCCCCCCCCCCCCCCAAAGAACTATTTTGACTAGCTTTTCCTATACCCATACCTGCATGTAGTTTAGCAATTCTTACAATAAATGGTTAGTTCTTACTTGAACTAGAGAGTAATCAGTTACCTGTTGAAGATATGTACATACCATGATATATTTGGTCAAAGATAGACGTCACTGGAACAGTGGTCCATGGAATGTTATAAAGACTTGACCAATCTCCTAAATGTCCGGTTTATGATACTTATTATTATTATTATTATTATGTCTATGTGTGTTGTGTATGCAGAGTGTGTTGGATATTTCTACTTGTTTATCTCTAAACAGCTCATTTGATACAGTAGGGGGTGCCCTGCATGCTGCCATGACAACTGTCAAGCAGGTCAGTTGATGAAATTGACTATTCTTTACCAACTCTGATAGTGTTATGACTTTTTTTTTTTGCAGAACAAAGACTTGTTTAATTCAAGGAGCTTCTCTGCTGCTGTTCTTGCAGATGTGAGGTTTATTTTGTGTTCTCCCAAGTCACGTGACTGTCACCTGACCACTGCATTAGCTGATCTTTATAAGCTACTGGGCGTGGCATTGTCTAAGTTAAAGTCGACTGCAGAAAGTATGTTATGTATACATAATTGGCGAGCGAGCGTAGCGAGCGAGACACTTACAGGGGTAACACAATTGAAAATCGGGGATGTTTGTTTATTTATTTATTTATTTGTATATATGTTTGGACGTACGTATGTCATTTTGTACTTTGACCCTCGCGTTTTTGTGTTAGTTATGTGGTCGACCCCGTACCAAATTGCACTAAACAGAATCCTCTGGTTTATCGATCAGTACCCGTATCACCCTAGAAATTGAATTGTTTACCGTTTTGAATTCTTTTGCGGGTGCAGTTAAAACTTGAAAACTTAAGGGACTTCCATTTCTATTCCAGTTAGTGGCGGTGGTAAGTCAATGCGCTCTTTGTCATGGTTATAAGCCGTGCGCAACAGTATTTACTTGAAAATACATTGTCCACTAGACTACCGCGAAGTTAAGTCTGTGTATAGGTGCATGTCCAGTTGTGTCAAAGCATTGTGTGTTACAACCACTACTTGGCTAAAGAATATCACAAAGAAAACTTTTAAATAACGTGTATTGTTTTGTTGTTTTTTTCCTTCAATTCAAGCAGTTGCAGAGAGTTGTTACTATGGCACTGAAATCCCTTTACCGTGTATGCGAAATTAAAACACTGGACCTTATTTTCAGTAGCTTCAATGTTAGAAGTCAAAATCATTCATATAAAAATAGTATAGTCTTTAGGCTCGCTCGCCATTTGTGCTCAAGCACATCACTAGTAATATATATGTGTAGGTTGAGTTAGAGAGATAGAACCTCCAAGTAAGAGGAAGCAAAATTAGCTTAAAGATTACAAAGCCATCACTAGCTAGTGTGTAGGCCCTACAACCTTTGTGCTGACATGTCAACGCTGACGCTCATAAACATTAAAGCTAATTTCGCCGGCCATACCTTTTTCCAAACTGCTATACATGATAGTTTAGGCGCCGCATTAAGGAAACTGTCGTTTCAGGGTCCGGAAGGTTTTATGCTGTAGCGTCACGAGCGCAGCGAGGGTTCTAATTCAACGAAGCGAGCAGAGCTGACTCTCTAATGAGTTCGCGATATATATATATATTTAGTTGGCGAGCGTAGCGAGCGAGACACTTACAGGGGTAAAAATGAAAAAATCGGGGATGTTTGTTTATTTATATATATGGACGTACGTATGTCATTTTGTACTTTGACCCTCCGTATTTTTGTGTTCGCTCCGCGTTCGACCCCGTCCCAAACTTCACTAAACAGAATCCTCCGGTTTAGCGACCATTACCCGTATCACCTTAGAAATTGAATTGTTTACCGCTTTGAATTCTTTTGCGGGTGCAGTTAAAACGCAAAAACTTATGGGTGCTCCATTTCTATTCGAGTTAGTGGCGGTGGTAAGTTAATACGCTATTTGTCAGTTATATAAGCCCTACTCAACAGCATTTACTTGAAAATTCATTGTCCACTAGACGAACTACGAAGGTAAGTCTTGCGTAGGTATGTTCAGTTGTGTGAAAGTATTGTGCGTTACAACTACTATTAAGAATATCACAAAGAAATTTTTAAATAACGTGACTTGATTTTGTTGCTTCTTTTTCAATTCAAACAGTTGCGGGGAGCAGTTACTATGGAATTGAAACCCCTTTACCGCATTAACTTAATTTAAAAACTCAACTTTATTTTAGTAGCTTGAGTGTTAGTTGTTAAAATCAATCATTTAACAATAGTGTAGTTTAAGGCTCGCTCGCCATTTGTGCTCAAGCACATCACTAGTTGTATATGAATGTTTGTTTATGTGTATTTAGTTGTTGTTGTTGTTTTGTTTTGTTTTTTGTTTGTTTGTTTGTTGTTGTTGTTTTTTTGTTTCTCTTCATTAGAAATTTCTAGTGTGGAGGTTAAAAAGCTGTGGCTGGCCAGAAAAAAAGTGCATTTCTTCCTGGCCTGGTCCTATTTTCCTGCAAATTCTGCCAAACTCCCGGGACTTGCATTGTCTGTACACCAGGAGTACGGTAAGGTATCATTATATTACATCACCATGTGGTACACGACACACCCTACAGAGTTGCACCAATTTCGGTAATGGCCGATATTTCGATAACTGATATTTTGCTTAAAAATATCAGCCAATACCGATATGGAGGTTTAAGGAGATAGTTAGGGGGCTTGCTTGCAAGAACTGTTGAGAGAGTCAGTGCTGCTATGAGAACATGGTGCTTGCTGCATGCAGTGAGCGGAGGTTATGTTACCTGGATATGTGTACATACTCTTCTATTTCTCTCCCTTCCATTGCTGTGCAAGATGCTGGAAAACTAAATATGTTTTTGGTTGTTTTTGTAGAATATTGTTACTAGTACCTGCTGTGTGGCTATACCCTATACCAGGGCTGAATTCATCAAGGGGAAAAAGGGGGCAATCATCTCCCCACCCCCTTCTAGAAATCCTCCAGCATACCAACATATTAACTATGCAGCATGAAAATCACCATAGTTTTGCATATTTTTGTAAATTCTTGCAAGTGTCTCTTATTAACACCACAGGCTCTGTATTTACTCTCATTGCTCCTCCTAAAATCTAACAAAGTTGTTTCTCTCCCCTAAAGTCATTTTGTGTATTCGGCCACTAGCCCACTTACACTCTGACATGTCACAGCTTTGTGTTACCTGACACTCCTAGTGTAACTTGTAGTAGGTGTCAATGGAATGTAAAAGTCCTTTGGGTTCAGTTTTTATCACATTTTTAAGGCCCACTTTTCCACATAGCTTCAAACAGTAACCACCACTGCAACAACGCACGGTGAGATTCCTCCATTGGCTGCAGTTGTTGCAAGGACAACGCTCGGAAAACTCCATAGAAGTGATTTTAGATTTCGTGGAAAGATATTCTATTACCTCTTGAGTTTCCCCTCCTAAATATAGAAAGTGTATTTAAAGTTAAAAGGCTTGTTGTCTTGTGTATCTGGATGTTTATCAAGTACACATGTAACCTGGTCATGCTCAATATTCTTAGCATTAAAGTTTCCAGCCTTGGCAAAGGTAAAGGGTCTTACTACAAGAGAAAGTACATAAGTCACACAGCTATTCATCCCTTTTTTTGTGAAAATAGTGGAGGGCACAGATTGTTAACAAGACATTGAAGGTAAGACTTATTTATTTGTACACTAAGAGACACAAAAACTTACATATTTATGCATGGGCATCATTAGTAAAAGCACTAAGTGTAGTTGTTGTTGTTTTTTGTTTGTTTTTTGTATTTTCTCTGGGGATGTACGTACAATACATAAGAAGTCGATATTGCACAATGTGTTTGTGTTTGTATGCATGTAATTTACACCCTGTGTGTTAGTACACTTCCTCATTCTCGACTTAGTTCTGAAGTTGTGTACAGCATGGCGTGCTGTCTGGTCACAATCTGGTATGTGCAGTTGTTGCAATTCGCTTACTTGCAATGTTGCCGGGCAACACAGAAATGTGCACATTGCATATGAAATGAGGTGTATTGTGTGGGAGTATCCGCCGGCGCAAGAGGGCTTTGATGTTTTCTGAGAATCACATCTAACTTCTGCTGGTGTCTGGTCTCTTCTGATGCTTCCCTTCATATGATAACCAAATAGAATGCAATCTAAAGACATTCAAGTGGAGGAAACAGAATTCAATGCTACAGCGTATCAAAATAAATATGAGATGAGATAAAATAGAAAGTTATGGAACGTTTCAACTCGAGAGTCTTCTTCAGTAACGCTTTCTTAAATAGCTCCCTTGTTCCAACTAAATGTACGAGTTGAGATTAGGTTGGTGGTCTGGTGGTCAGATTGAGTTTCCCTATGTTGGATACATCATACATACACACACCTACGTAGCTGTGTACTAAAGTTTAACCTGACTTATCTCCCCCTCCATTTTCCTCAGAACTAGAGGTCTGGGTTGTTGTCTTCTGATGTGTTCTAAGAAGGAATGCTATCAGATTTCTCCAGGAGTTCTCCTGTGGCTAGATATTTAAGAGGAATAAAAGAATTTTGAGAATGCTGAGATCAGAAAATCCCATCTTTAATCAGTCACTGTGTCTTGGAAGAAGATATCTGAACCCATGGAGGTGTCAAAGTTTCTGCTGAATATTATGTCTGATGTCACCATTCTCGTGAACCTCTAAGTAGGTGGGGCTCTTTGTATGAATTAAGTGGTCTCCCAAGTAGTATTAGATTCATATCCTGGAATTCTCATTTCCTTCCTCCTGACCTGTGCCCAGCCCCAGCCCGCCCCAGCAGGTAGGAATTAAGTGGATTGCTGTACAAATTATGATGTGTTTGAAGTGGCGGCTACTGATGTATAGTTGCTGCTTAGCCTAAAGTCCACCTGAGTCTTGTTGAGGAACAAGATGCATTCTTTGATCTTGCTAATGGATTTAAATACTGTATGTATGTATGTTTGTATGTATGTGTGTGTATGTATGTGTGTATGTATGTATGCATGTGTATGTATGTGTGTATGTATGTATGTGTATGCATATGTGTATGTATGTATGCATGTGTATGTATATATGCGTGTATGTATGTGTGTATGTATGTATGTGTGTGTGACCCTCACTAAGTTCTATCATTTATGCATACACACTCACATACATACAGACAACTTCCACCCCCCACAGACATCAAAATGCATATATTACTATTTTAGACTCAATAAAGTATAGCAATAATGTTGTTACAGCTGCTAATACAAGCAATATAGAGCTCAAAGGACTTCAGTTGGAATGGGTTGGAAAGTTCCCTTTGACTTGTAATGGTGTCTGCATCTGATCAAACAGTTAGTTTGATCTGTATCTATAGATAGCCTGGGAGCTGGGTTTCATCTTCTGTTGAGATATCTGATCGTATTCATTATATCTAACTTACAATCTTAGGACTAGCCATTGGAGAGAGAGAGAGGGGGGCAACTGTGTAATAAATAATAATGTTAATAATAATGATTGAGTTACAACATTATTTGACATTCATGCAGTTTGTAAAATCTGATTTACCGGCATTACTATTTACAAAGAGAACACCAATTAAAATGGAGTCCCACAGCTTAATGAGAGTCAATTAGTCAAATATGTGGATGTATGTAGGTGTAAGGATGCATTAATCACAGAACTGATAAAATTACTATTTGTGCACGGTAAAAGAAACAACACATTGCTCACAAACAGCTTCTTTTTGAGCACACCTACTATTAGTGTTTGGTCTAGAAGAATTGTAGAGCTAAATAGTGAATTGCTGCCCCAACATGCAGCATTACAAGTTCCTGCTGAAAACTACAAACTACAAATGTGTACCTTTACTCCACTATTGCCACCAAATACAGTACAGGGGTGACTACTGGTATCAGAACCTTTTTTTTTTTAAGACTAAGAAGTGGCCAAATATTGTTTAAGATGTGGTACAGGGTCAACAGACAGGTTCTAAATTTAGGTTATACTCCTATTGGGTTTACATCTCAACACTTATTCAAATGTTTACACATGCACACGGACGGACACACACACACACAGTATGTATCACTTGTGAAGGATCATATGACACACATCAATGGGTAGACTTGTGGCTATATCTACTCAAGCATGCTGTTGTTTTAAAAGAAATACATACACTGCTTCCAACTTAAAGAGTGGATTTTTGAAACTACTGTATAGATCCTCACTATAGTCATTTAACATACACATACCTTTTCTTCATCATCCCAATAATGTTTACAATAGTAAAACTGCTTGTTTAGAGAATGGAAAATGGAGAACAGCACTTTTCTCATTCACTCTAATACATTTTACGCCATTTTTGTTGACGTCAAGATTTTGCGGTAATTCGTCATTAAACGTAGCTAGTTAACGAGCTAAGGTCGAACGTTTTTTTCCCTGAGCTTTAAGATGGGACTTTCCCTAACTGCAAGCAGCTGTATGGAAGCAGCAGTAAGCGAAGTCAGAATTGTTGGCTGGTATTACTAACTTGGAGCCAAGCCTATCCAAGAGGTCCTCTTTTTCAAGAGCTGAAGAAAAGCTGAAGGAGTTTAATACTCCCAAGGCTCCCAGCATTCGGTATTCTGACAACATCAGGGCGATGCAGTTGGAGTCCTACGGGTTGTGCAGCTCCAGACGGCAGCTAAAATGCTGGCCCGTGATAGGCAGTAGCGCTGTAAAACTTGATACCTAGGGCCTGAGATACAACCGTAGCTAAATCAGCCATACCCGTGCAACAATTAGCGGTAAACTGGCGCCCTCGTGCCTTTATGACACAAATACGCATGCGCTGTTTTGTGACGTCACGTTTACGTGTACTAAAGGCCCACAACCCGCTCTAAACGTCATCATTTGATGACCCTTAAAAGATGACCCTTACTGTGCGTAAATTTTTTTTGGTGAAAAACAGCCACAACTCACTTAATTTTCAAGGTATAGCTACCAAAGTTATACATAATAATTTTGAGGCAATTTTACATCATGTGTCAAATTTTTAGAGATATAACAAAATCAGGCTCATATGAAACTTCAGGTATTAAAGTATCAGTATACCAAGTTATAGAGATAAGGAAAAATAATTTCAGCTTAAACAATTCCAAATTCACTGTTTTGAAGCTCCCAGTTCCATCACCTATAACCACAAAAATAACCACAAACCCACAAAATTGTTTTGTCTGTATGTTATACAAACAAGGAACTGCTAGGTAGACAACCTTTTCCTTTTCAACCAGGCTAGACTCCACTGAGGATTACTGTGTCTCTCAGTGTGAAGGGAGCAGGGGGGATACCTGCAGGGTGTAAAAAGCACACTACTCTAGGTGCTAAGTGGTGCTAATTTTACTACAAGGCCCAATCAATTTGTGGTTAACACCAATTAACTCCCTGCCCTCATGGCCAACCCCTTATATTCTAGGACCCTAGCGAACGACGAGGAAACAACTGTATTCCTCGGTCACACACACACACACACACATGCACATTCTCTCACACTCTGGTATGAACGTATGTCTCACACTTCATTGCACTTCACAAACCAGTGAAATGTAATTATAGTAACCTAAGCTGACTGCTGCTTCAAATCAATGCCAATCATATCTGTAGGGTTTCTATGTTCTAGGAATAAATGCCAGTCTTTTAATTGGGCATTCATACAATGATGTCTAACACTAGCAACGCATGATAAAACCACGTCTTATTGTTTCTTGATGGAGTTGTTAAGTAATCAGATGTGTTGGGTTGTCCTTGCCAGTGTTGGGTCCTCAGAATCCATAACTATAGTATTCCATTCTGACAGGGACAGGCTGTCTAGATGACAGGGGAAAGTTTTGTTGGGATATGTACATTGTAGCATTAGGATAAAGCTTCACATTTCCTAACCACCTATCCCCTCATAGACACACATACACACATACATACACACACACACACATAACCCACTCTATTTCATGCATTAATTAATTACGTGTGTGTGTGTATTGGGATGTATATGCAGGTTGTTAAGTAAATGTGAGTATTGTATAGGTCATACTTTACAGGTGTGATAAGCGTATGAACTGATCACTTAATGAGAATCTCCATGATATTATCACTTCCTGTTTATCTTGTGTGATGACTTCAGAGAAAGAGTTCATGAGTCTGTCGAGCACAGAAGAAATGGAAGCTACCACTACTAGGAAGGCCTTGAAAATTGACGTCAGAGACGGGCAGCAGGTGGAGTGTACAACTACTCGATTTGGGGGGAAACTCATTGAAGAAATGTGAGATCACTTTCCTCTCAGTAGCCAGTGCCCAGTCAAGTGCAAAGTTCACCTAGTGAATGACATTAGCAGCACTGGACTACTAGTAGTACTAATGCATTATCATATTCCTGACTTGTACAATGAATTCGAGCACCTTATTGATTACTAATGGTCACTTTCCCCAGGAATTTGAGTGGGTTAAGTTGAGGTTGGGCTGTGTTGCTATGGTTTGAAGTTGGGCTGTGTTGCTATGGTTTGAGGTTGGGCTGTGTTGCTATGGTTTGAAGTTGGGCTGTGTTGCTATGGTTATTTGTAATTCATTTACAGGAAGTAATGTGTGTGTGTGTGTGTGTGTGTTGATGATGATGATGATGATGTTCAAATTTAGTGGCAGCTACATGAAAGCGTGTTGTGTGCCCCCCCTCCCCCCCTCCTTGCCCTACCCCTTTCTTATCTTGCATGGCGGGGGCCCTCTCTCTTCAATTTATACCAGATTAGTGAGCTGCTGCTTTCTCAGGAATGGTAGATTGGGTTACATACCATGCACCATTACTTCGGTATGCAGGGTTTGTGTGGTGAGTCTAGGCATCCATTCAGCTCTATAATGAGTCCTGGGATTTCTCCGCTCATGAGTTAGTGAAGTGATCACCACTGCACGTGAAACAGCATAGTAACAATCTCTCTTCTTTGTATACATTTTTAGTATTTTAAAATTTGCAAACTTTTCAGTTCACAGTCATTGAGGTGGGACACTTGGTTTCACGACGGCAAAAACCAGCACACTTTGTTTATTGTGGTTATTTATTTGTATTTACTTTGAAAGAATGCTTTAATAACTGACAGCTTATATCCAATACATGTAATTCTTGGTCCACTGTAAGACTTGGTCCACATACCTGACTGAAGTGTAGTGCGAGCTAATTAGCACCTGTCCAGTTTTCACAATTGATGTAACAGTTACTCCAAGGCAGAAGATGGTCTGGCTGGATCAGAGGATCCCATAAACTAATTAGTATGGGTACTTGACCACAAGACTCGACTGGTCATTCCATAACATCCTCCATTGGAGCAGATTCAATTACACTCCCTCTAATCAATTACTCGACCTTCATATTCTCTATGTTTTATGCTTGTGTGTATGTGTGTTTGTGTGGGCAGGGAAGTCCAAAATGATTTGCTGAAACACAATCTGTGAAAGTTGGATTTTTAATAGCAGGCACAAGTAATGCTATACTGAAGTCAATTACTATCTAACACCTGCACATAGCCATTAGCATGACAACAATAACACAGGAAGGCAAGAGGTGTGTGTGTGTGTAAGAGTGCATATACTAGATGTTTTTATAACAGCATCTGCTTTCATGAAAACTTTCAGTGTTAGTCTGGTGGCATCCTCTATCCAATACTCAGCTTATGTGTCACATGCATTGCTTATTGGCATCAGAATTTGTGTATAAATTATGTTTTTCCATCTGTCACCATGGCAGGCAAATATAAACTTAGTAGAAAACTACACTTGCTTGAATAAGTGTTCAAAAATAACTAAAAAATTAATAAGAAGCCACTATCTCCAATCTGCCTCCCTCTGTAATGTTCCCTAATATGGTTTTGTGGGATAGTAACTTTAGAGTGAGGTAAGACTAAAAGGGCATGGAGTAAGAATTTCCTGCAACAGCCGCCGTAGTTTGAAGAGGTTGTTGTGCTCCACTTAATTGGTCTGTTGGCAGTCATCCTGCCGGAGCAGGGGAGACTTAAGAGTTGACATTCCGAGAAACCCACGGAATGCCAAGCATCTCTAGAGCTGTATTCACGACTCTGGGAAGTCTTCCTGTTTTCATGGCCAAATCCCAGTAGGATCAACTGGGTGATTTCAAAGCACCCATACAGCGTACTGAGTCCATAAACAGAGCCAGGAGTTGTAGCTGCTTACTATAGTTATACCACCTTGTGGGGCATAGTTTGAAAACTCCAGTAATTTGAAATGCATGTCAAATCATAATTATTGTATATATGAAGAAATCTCAACTTGACCATTTCATTATTATTATTTATTATTATTATTTTATAGTAAGCCTGCACACTGAATTATTAAACAGAATACTTCAATAAATTGTTGTCTTGTCTATTAGAAAAGAATAAAAAGCAACGATAGATTAGATGGCAGGTTCAAGATGATGATGAGACAATAGATGAGGAGAGGATTACTGTTGAAGCTAAACTGCAGAAATATTACAGCAAGCGCAGAACAAGAAAAATAAAAAATGGTGGTGGATAACTGGAAAGTGGGAGGAGTTTGCTCAGTAGGAGTATTTGAGTCTATCAATGAAATATACTTCTACTTTGGCGTCGTCGGCAATTTCGGGACTGCATAAACAAGCAAACACACATACACATTCATCATGACATGCCCGTTAGCTCTTAGATGTGTACACATGGCGTGATTGCCCCATTCAATCTTGCATAAAACACAACAACCTGGTCACACATTGCTAAAGATTTGTTGTGATAATTTTACTATCACCATGATAGCAGGATACTGAGTGAATTGAACCCCCCCCCCCCCCCCCCCCCAAATTAGGCTAAAATGTTGCTCACCTTGCACCTTTCAGCTGCCGCCCCATATTTCTCTCTGTCAACAAAACAATTAACATAGCAGTAAGTGCCCAATAAAATTGAATATACATATTATTGTAATCATACACTATAGCTAAACTAGCAAATGATATTTAACTGAAGAAAGATAATGTGCCTTTATTTTAAACTTTCCAGACAAATTTTATGACTTGTCTTACACAAGCAATTCTTCCCTCTGCCCACAACTATCAGTGCAATGCCCTTACTTGGATAATACGTTCTCTCCTTGTCTCTCTTGTAGCAGCAACAGAGAAGGCAGATGATGATGGGGAAGATGCAGCAGCAGATTAATACCAGCAGAACGCACACAATCACCAGCCATATCACAAACATATCATCATTCTCTCTTGATTCACCCGCTGTAGGTTCAAACTTTGGTTGGTAGAAGCTACAGTTTCTCCCCAAGCTGTTCTCAGCACACACTAGCACACTAAACACTGTAAATTTGGAGTCTACTTGTTGAGAGAACTCTCTTTGGTCTTTCTGCAATTGAGTTGCTTTCTCATCAGTCTGTGGCATATCCGGGTCAATTAGGCAAGGATCTTTGCTACATGTCTTGACGATGATTGTGAGGTGGTCCACTGGACGACTTCCAGAAGATGAGTGCTCCCATTCCACCTTGAGCTGATCACGATTTTTCCCACTCATAAGACTTCCACTACTGATTGAAGGAGCCAATGGTACCACTGTAAGAGTAATCACACAATTAAGTCAGTGAGTATTAGTATGAATCAAATTAGAATTGTCCCTTTTATGACTGCCCCTCCTCCCTCTCTTCGTACTCCTCCTGGAGCTCTATCAACTCACACCTCCACTAGTACACTCAAAGAATTAGTATAATTATTATTTAGTGTGTTACTGTAGGGGATTCCCCACATTACGTACGTGTGTTGTCCAGGATGTTGATAGTGACTAGCCCATCAATGTCGGTTAGTGAGCGAGTGTTTGATGTTGAATCCCGGAAGAGACGCAGACTGAAGCTTCTTGTCGGCTGAATGCCCGGTCTGGATATCGTCATGATAGTGAGGGAAGACTCACTTGAGCTGACAGGAACTGGTAAGTCTACTTTAGTGTAATCTGTTCCTTCTGTAAAATCAATGCAGTCAACCCAAACACAAACTAGTAATTTAGTCATTATTATTATTATTATCATTATTATTACTATTTGTGGGGCAGAGTCTGAACAATCACAACCAGCCCCTCCCTTGAAAAGGAAGAAACATTAGCTCCACCACCCAGATGATTAGCATGAAAAGAAAAACTAATGGACCAGTACTTTCACATGTACATGAACATCATTCATTCATAATGCTGTAAGGCCTGTGGTCTCTTTGGGGGTGACTGCCACTCTTGTATTCACCATTTTAGTCAGTTCCTAGTTCTGTGTCATTGCCCCAATCCCCTCTGCATGCTTTTTACATAAAACTTGAAGTGTGTGAAGCTGGGTTGGACTTTAGCATAGCAGCTCGAGGTACTCTGGTGGCAGCGATTATACCGTAGGTGGAGTAACCGGACTGATCCAAGGATCGCCAGCCTCCCCATCTCCCCCCCCCCCACACTATTATAATAATAATACTTATTGTAGTTGTTGTTGTTATTATTGTTATTATTATCAGGATCATTATTACTGCTATTTTATCTACATTACTACTATTATTATCATTGCTATTATTAATATTATCATCATCATCATCATCATTACTGTTGATATTGTCAATTCTATTATTATTGTTTTATCAGCGAAGCGAGCGGAGCTGACTCTCTAATGAGTCCGCGATATTTAGGTCTAGGAATAGTTTTTGTTCTTGCGTGGGCGTACGTGTGCACATTTTCTCCTACGCGCTTGCGCAGGCCGGGTAACCTTCTTAGTAACATTTTGTTTACCCGCCGTACAAAGTAGCGACGCCCAGTGAAACAAATTCTGCGAAAGAGAGACAAAACGTTAGAAACGCTCTGTCAAGAGCTTTGAGGGCGTTAGAAACTCCAGAAGAAAAATTAGTAAGGAGAGAGATAAGAAATGAAAAAGACAGGGCAAGGAGGAGGAGAGCTAAAACGAAACAGAAACAGGTAGCAAAGTAAAGAATCTTTCTTTTTGAAAAGCCATTAAATGTTCCTAATTTATTTATTAGACTATTCCTGAGGATTACAGTACCAGGAGCCTTCGTCATAGAAAAAAGCTACCACTATTGTTTTCTCACTTTGACAGTATTTTGTAGCCACACCAAGCATGCATGGAATAGCTGCAATTACAGGGAACATGCATCGCTCGCTTCGCTATTTTGTGCTATAAGAGTGCATCACTAGTTATCATCATTATTACTATTGTTTTACTCAACATGCCATACATTTTCTTGGAAATGTTAAAATGCCGTACACTTAATTATGCAAAGGCCTTCACTGTCGTTCCTCTGTAGTACAACTTTTACAAGATATTGATTCAATTAGTATAGCTGTAGTACAGACAAATAAAAAAACAACAACTTGAAATGTGAAGCGTCACTATGTAATCATTAATTTATAGTATAAGATTATGTAAAGGATCAAAATCTCAAATTAATTTTACAAACTATCAATATTACTTGAGAAAGAATTAAAGCTACAATTTCGAATACTATTAACACTTGCCTAATGCAGTTCCACTTTCTGACTGTATTCTGGCCACCAATGTCGTTCCTCTGGTCTCAATGGACAAGGAGGGGCTTAAGCCAGTGTTGAGAGTGTAGGACTCGCCTTCAGTGAGGTTCAACACAGGTGGAGCATTCAGGAACACATAGTTCAAAACTACAGCAATCACACAAACCACAGACAGCAATGGCACATATGCTCCAAACATAGAGTTCACTTGACTCTCCTGATTCTCTTAGTTTATCAGAAAATTAAAGGAATATACTTGAATTTTAAGCTGATGTAAATGAAACTCTACTGTTCATGGGTATTAAACCTTGTGGCAATAGAAAGAAAAGTGTAACATTTAGTTTAGCTATCTTTACCAGTCTGTTAGAAGTTTATTATATTCGTTGAAAATTGTTGTGTCCATAGGCTTACCTTCATTGTCTTGTATGTGGACAACCACCTCCTGTGTGCTCTCTGCTTCCTTCAGAGTCACTCCTGGTATGCTTGCCCTCAGGCTAATGGAAATGGTCTCTTCTAACTCAGCAATGTTGTCATCTGTGATATCCAGGATTATGTCCACACTGGAACTGCCGGGTGGAATAATGTAGGTCCTGTTCAATATGAAGTCTGAGTTCTCTGTGGCTATAAGCAGAGAGATGGTGGAAAGTCATTCTCTACAGCAATGTGCTTCAATGACTTACCTGTCCCTGATATTGTGGCAGTTACAGTGATAGGTTCTGTGAGGGAAACTTGTGGATCCACTGTGAGGAGGACTTGGGAACCACTGTTCTCTTGTAGGTTCAGGGACAGTGAAGAGTTCAGTGGGCTGTTATTGCGACTCCATTGTATAACTGTAATCACGACAACAAAATACATTCAGGTTTGATATTTATTGTATGTATACATAAGAATAGAACAACATTGTATATATTTGGCTAGTGACTATTGCCTACTGATGATATATGTATTCACAGTTAACAGCTTTATTCGCTCAATTAGTTTAGATTGAATTATTTCATGTGCATGAAATTGCAAACTAAAAAAAAATATTAGGGTGATGACTTGCAAACTTAATGTTGCCCTCTCAAAATAAAATTGTCCAGCTTTATAGAATCAGCCTTACTCTAAATAATAATAGGCAGCTATTGCAATTGTTTTTAAATAAATTATTCTACGTAAAAAAACAACAAAAAAAACAAAACAAAAAAACAACAACAACAAAAAACAAAAACAGACCAACTTTAAATTGCCTAGAAAAGCAAATACAAGACTCACCTTTCCTGTTTGGGTCATCCAAGATGTTGATAGTCACACTTCCATTGATGTGCAGCAGGGGATCTAGGGAGGCCATGGAGTTGTTTGGAAGAAGGAGAACCGTAAAGCTTCTTGTTGGCTGAAATCCAATCCTGGCTGTTGTCCTGATAACTTGGGATAATGGAGTAGAAGATATAAGGAATGCTGAGCTTACTCCAGTAAAATCTGTCTCCACTATACAGAAATATTAACAGGAGTCATTGAGTTAAATACAAGAGCAGATTATTCCTTATTAGGTACTTCAAAGTTAATATTAATTATTATACAAGATAGCTATTATTATTATTATATATTTAGCAAAATGTAGTTTCTAACTGGGGAATTTGAAAACTATCCCTTACCTAGTGCAGATCCACTCTCTGTTCGAATAAGAGCTACTATTTCTCCTCTGGTTCCAGTTGATGAGATACCATCTAAGCCAGTCTCGAGAGTGACAGATTCTCCTTCAGTGATATTAATGACTGGGGACGTGTTGTTTAGGAACACATAGTTGAGAACTGTACACAAACAATAGTTTCATTTACTAATGCTGTCCTTGGGCATAAATATCTACTTTTTTGTGTCTTTTAGTGTGTAAATAAGCCCAATGTATAAGTTTAACCTTCATTGTCTTGTATGTGGACAACCACCTCCTGTGTGCTCTCTGCTTCCCTCAGAGTCACTCCTGGTATGCTTGCCCTCAGGCTAATGGAAATGGTCTCTTCTAACTCAGCAATGTTGTCATCTGTGATATCCAGGATTATGTCTACACTGGAACTGCCGGGTGGAATAATGTAGGTCCTGTTCAATATGAAGTCTGAATTCTCTGTGGCTATAAGCAGAGAGATGGTGGAAAGTCATTCTCTACAGCAATGTGCTTCAATGACTTACCTGTCCCTGATATTGTGGCAGTTACAGTGATAGGTTCTGTGAGGGGAACTAATTTCTGAACCGTGAGAAGTGTTTGGGAACCACTGCTCTCTTGAAGGTTCAGTGACAAGGAAGAATTCAGTGTCCCACCATTGTGACTCCATTGTATAACTGTAACCATGACAACAAGAATTTGTCAACTAATTTGTTACACATAGGATTATTAAAGAACAACCATTACATGATATTAAAGAACAACCATTACTTAATATGGGACTTCTACTTTTCCTCATTAGTCAACATTTCTGACTCAAGCTCCAAATATTACAGGCCAGAGTAGAGGTGTATGAAAAGACATATTTTGCTCAGCCCTAGAATCCTAACCTTTGCTGTTTGGATCATCCAGGATGTTGATAGTCACTGATCCATGCGCATTGGTTAGACGATGTGGAGGGAAGAATGCACTATTTAAAGCAAGGAAAACTTCGAAACTCCGTGTAGGTTGAATTCCTGGCCTGGGTAGTGTCACTATACTGCTAGGCATTGGTACAGCATTTATTAGCACGATTGCATCTACTTCCATAAAATCAACTCCTCCTACAAATAATGAAAATCTACTATTAAGCAAGGCTGGTATTGTGACCAAAAAAAAAAGTTTACCAATTGCAGATCCATCAACTGACTTTACGCATGCAGCTTGATTCCTGTTAATGTTAAATAAAACAGGATCCAAGCCTGTCATGACACTGTCAGTTTCTCCTTCTGTGATATTAATCACTGGTGGAGTATTGACGAAGACATAGTTCAGAACTGTAGAAAAGAAAATAATTTGTAAATATACCCGGATACTTTCACTTTATCCCTATAGTGTCTTGTCAACCCTTTTCACCTTCATCATCCAATATGGTGACAGTTACAGAAATATGCATAGGTGAAAGAACTGCTGCTCTTGCCACCAAGTCTATAACAATAGTCTCATCAACCTCCACTGTAGTGTCATCAATGATATCAAGGAATATGTCCACACTGGATTGCTCAGGAGTGATGGTAAAGGTCTTGTTCAGTAAGAAATCCGAGTTCTCAGTGGCTAAAATGGTAAATGGAAATGTTTAACGTGCCTTATAATTTCAATCATTGTTCATTTTTAAAAAATAAAACCAATGAACAAAACAAAAAGCATAATTTTGTGGTAATCTAAGAAAAAGAGTTGCTGTTTTATGACCAGTTTCTTTTACTTGGGTTAATTATAATTCCAGTATGCAGAGTACAATGTCCCAATATACAAGTTACCTTGTCCTCCTCCCAAAACAGTGGCTGTTATTTGAGTGTCAATTTCTGCTGAAACAATTCTGTTGGCTGTGATGAGTAGCTGACGACTGGCATTCTCTGGGAAGGTCAGAGAAAATGAAGAATTTTCCACTTGCCCATTGCGTGACCATTGGAAAACTATCACATAAATACAGAGCAAGCTTTCGTGTGAAATATACTTCATGTAAAAAATAATACTCTAGTATGTGAATTCTTCCATTCGATAAAAACATTAAAGCAATCTGTCCAAGTGTTGTACAGTAAAAACACACCAACAAATAAAAAATAACAACAACAACAAAAATTACGATAGTTTTTTAAACAGAAGTAGCTGTGCATCTAGAGTTTGAAGTGTTGAAGAGCTTGTGCCAGAAGGGTTTAAAAGTATGAAGAAACTCTCAATAGCTAATCTCCAGAGCTGTGCCATTCTAACTCAATAACCTCTTAAAGTCGTGGAAGGAATCAAAACATAATACACACTTCTTTCTCTATCTGAATACACATGTCAATAATTTAGCAATGCTGTTGGCTACAGATTAAGAAACAATAAAGGTAGACATGCTAGGAGAATAACCTGGTGGAGTAAGTGATTTATGTGTTCAGAATAAAGTATGTCTGCTCTTTTATACAACTAATTCTTTGGAGTTAAAATCCTCTCATTGTAGTGTTAAGAACAAGTTTTTTTTTTACTGAATTGTGGATTCTGTACCAACAGGCTTTGAATGGCTACTGTTAGATATTTCTAGGCTTTGTTGTTCTATCATTCAAATAACTATTAATTATGACATGATTTGTTTAATTACTTACATTGTCCAGAATAGACTTCTTCAATACGCACGACAGTACAGGCTCTATTTACCGAGAGAGAACCTCCAGTGACATTCATAACGATGACAAATAGCTCAGTAGCTTCTACTACCACATCCTGAGGCAGAGACACGTTGAATACAATAGTTTGTGAGTCAGGTAAGAGAGAGGGAGAAAATACGCCAGTCAATGGAGACAGATCAAAGTCTTCACCTGAGACATAAATAACATCAAGTTATATAACTGAAGAAGATGTTGAAAACTTATAAGTATATATTACCATGAATAGCTACTGGGTCAATACTACAGTAAGTAAGTTAGCTTGCTAGTTATCTATTTATATTTTACAATAAACTGTCAGCTATACTCTTTAATTTAGGCCATGCTAATTTTTTTTATTTTTTTGTTTCTTGGGTCCCTGTCAAATTTTTTTTGGGGGGGGAATTAATTTTTTAACTTTAGACAGACATTTGTATTCACTAAAACATATGAGCTATCGGCAAAGAACAACATTGGAGCTTTTGTTGAATCTAGTTTTGAAGAAATACATAATCAGCAATGCAACATGCCATTGATATTATTATAGCCCCACCGGGTCATTGGCTGATATTTTCCTGTCCAAGAAACATAAAATCCATTCGGTATAACCTGGTGTGTACCAGCTAGATACATCTGGTATGCTACTTCAACTTACTCTCTGCAGCATTTTCATTTCCTTGAAGAGGGCAGTCACTTCGTCCAGACTGCAGATACTCGCTTACCGTCATAGGAATGATGGTGACAGTGATGGGCTCTGCATTAGCGCCATTTTTAACGACTCTAATGGGAGCAATGCTTCCAGTGGAGGGAAAATCTCCTTCTTGAAAAAATATTTGCGCTAAAGATACCAAGGAATATTAATTAGAAATGAGACTTTTGAAAAATTCATGGTCAAAGCCTACGGGGGAGGCTGAACACTGAATGTTCCTAGGCTACTACGAAGTGTCAAAACTCCTCCTAGCTAATTATACTGACCTTGGACGTTGTAACACAGCAGCGATGCTACCACAAACAAAACTATCCGAGGCATAGCTTCGATCTAGCTAACTAAACACTGGCGAACGGACAGTCATGTTTATATAGCCCGGGTAACTCCCATACGCAACCCACTACGCCACCGTTGACGATCTTTTACCATTAATAGTCAAGCCCCAGCGGCTTGTAACATTTTGCACTGTGTATGTACAATATTGATGTAGTCTGGCGTCATCGACCCTTTACCTTCCCTATATGGAATGAAAAGGGTCGGCGTCGCCAGACTAATATTGATGTTGATACACTTAAGCTTGTTCTTTGTCTCAGGCTAGAGTATCCACTATAGTCCTCAATACAACTGGTGCCTCTTTCACTCTAGTTGCTTTAACTGATCAGATTGAAACATCAGGATAACTTCATCTGACATAAGCACTGTGATATCTAAAGTGTCTATTGGTTACAAATACACAGACGTACTAATGATGAAATAAAATGGAATGGCAGTAAAAAAATATTAGCTGTATGTATGACTTGATCTTGTATATGATCAGTTCACCTCATGAGACGTGAAATATGATATCTTAAAAAGTTCACAGATATTTTAAGTTGTCACTTTTTACGTTTTCAGAGTAGATATTCATTGCCATTTCTGTACTGCTGCAAATAAAAGAAGGCAAGAATCACATTATAATCTAGTATGATTTTGTGTGACTAATTAAAAGTGTATACGCAAAGACCAAAGAATTCTTACCCGTTTATTTCTTTAGGCATATTTCTTCCTGCAAGAAATTTTTTTTACAGCAATAACAACACTTATAATACTGAATATTAAAGGTAATTTATATTGACTCCCAGTAGCACTTGCTGGGGTTAGGCCAAAATTACTGCTTAACTACAATAACATATCTATTTGCCTAACCCTAATTTACAATTATTACAGAACATTTGGAAATAGGTAATAAGAAAATGCCTTACTTGGTGCATAAGATCTTCCTCCATCTTTCATGTCACAACAAGCCTGAAGTAAGCCTTCTCTGTGCCTACAGCAGCAGACAGCTAGTGAGGCTATAAAGAGGCAGCAGAGTATAAGAAACAAAGCAACACAAAGAACCACCAACCACACGATATATGTGGGCCTGACTGGCATTTGAGTGATGAGCTTAAGTGTGGCTACTGATGGATTGGCCACTGAATACGAAGAACTGCAGTTCTTGCCTAGCTCATTAATGGCGCAAACAGCTACACTGTAAATGGAGTTTTTGTCAAAGTCAACCTTTACCATAGACTGGAATGTCTCAGCAGACACTCGAAATACTTTGTCATCAGACTGGATAGACTCTGGGTTGACAGAACATGGCTCTTTAGAGCATTGTTTAATGATGACTTCAAATGCATCCACTGGTGAATCAATAGTTGCGTTGTGGGACCATGTGATAGAAACAAGGTCTTCAGTATCATTAATAATGGAAGTACTGTTGATTTCTGGTGCCAAAGGAACGTCTGTAAATAAACACAACCCCACACACAATTAATCTTGATGTAAATTTATTTCTGTTATTACAGCAAATAAACGTATTTAAAAATTAACCAAGATGATTATGGCAAGAAATTAAAACAATAATCAAGCTTCTAACATAATTAATTTATTGATTGTAAAAGAGAAAAGATCTATTATTAGCTATTTTTATGATTCTATTTTGCCAAAACAAAAGATAATCTGGAGTTGCTATGAGAATTAAGTAATGACTTACCTGAGCTGTCCAGTATTGTGATGGCTACAGTTCCTGAAATATGAGTGAGAGGATGGGAAGGAAAAAGGTTATCTATACGTGCTAAATGTACAAAGAATGTTCTGTTAGGTTGAATCCCTGGTCTTCTTATAGTTGTAATGGCTTGGGGTTTGTCAGTAATGGCAAGGAGGAGAAAAGAACTCACATGGACAAAATCCCTCTGCTCTATTATGGAACAACAATGAACCAATAATTACAGCTAATTCCAATGAGCTTCCAGTTAATGTGCAACTCACCCTGTGCAGATCCATTTTCTGTGTATATTCTAGCAACGTCATCCCTGTCTTCAGTGACTACTTTGGGATTGAAGCCAGTGACAAGAGTGACCATCTCTCCCTCCATGACGGTAATGGAGGAGGTATTTAAAATGACATAGTTGAGAACTGTACATTAAGAACAGTTTCTTGCATGACCATGTGATACAAATCACTTAGTGCTAGCTAGTTACCTCTACTGTTCTCAAAAGCAGCCAATAATATTATGGATAAAAGTAGATAATTTCAGCATAATTTATTTTTGAATTATATTTACATGCTCTGCTATTACAATATTTACATGTGTTTAGTAGAACTTTATGATATACAGTTTAGTATTACCTGGCATTGATTGATAGATGTTAAAAAGTGACCATTTATCAAAATTCTCTAAAAAAAGGGAACGAATTTGAAAAAGATTTAAATGTTGATATTGGATAATTGGAGAATATCACAAGTCTCCTGACTTTGTGTTTACATGAGTGTCACAGACACGAGCTAGGGACATAACAATTGTTGGAGACTCACTGCAGCAAGCTAATGGAGCAAGGCACCCTGGACTTCGTCCAAAACAATTTTGGCCAGAGTTAAGAGTTGGTTACCTCCGATTCGTTATACTACAGTCAACTGCGTAACGCTAAGTGTGCTGGTGGCTAGTGGCACTGTCTTATGGCCAGTTCTAGTTGGCGCTAGCTAACCGAGTGGCGTACAACAATCTCAATGTGTAAGCCACACCCTGTTTACTTTAATGCATTTCCTATGTTTATTACAATATAACCATGCATAGAACCACACACCATCATCGTCCAAGATTTTGACTATCACCTCCTGACTTGCTACGCTGCCAGTGTCAATTCCGTCTATGGCAGCTCTCAGTGTAATTGAGTATCGATTATCTCTTTCTGCAACTTCATTGCTTATTATTGTTATTGATACATCTACAGCTGATGCGTTTGGAGCAATAATGTATTCATCAGAGACTGCTATATCGTCTTCATTGGTCCCCACTATAGAATCAGCAGCAGCAGTGGCAACAACAACAACAACAACAGCAACAACAACAACAACAATGATGGAAAAAAAAAGCACAAAATTGTCGGGAATATTCTTTGTAAAAAAATTAGCTAAGTTATTAAGAAAAACAAACAAACACATTAAAAGTACAAAGAAAGAGTTAAGAATTTTTGATACTACCATGAGAGTTAGTGTTATAAACAAAGTAGATCTGTTTACATTAAAAGGTTATTACAGTGTGCATTTCACAAACTAGCTTTGGACAGACCTATAATTAGATACTGACTATAAATAACTACTTACCTATGAGTCTTGTGCATTAGTTTGTGTACCTCTTAATTGGGTAATTGAGTGCGTAATGATAATTGATGCCTCCGTTGGAACTATCTTTTCTGCTGTGATGATGACCTGAGATCCATCGCTCTCTGAAAACTCAAGCATCAGTGAAGAATTGACTATCCTGCCATTGTGACTCCACCGTATGACTGACAGAAAGAAGAGATTAATATTGCTAAGGAATAGCAGAAATAACATTACAGGGGAAGAAGAGAATTATATTCACAAGGAAGAAGGGGAAAAAATTGCCGGGGAAGAAAAGAAAAACATTACTGAGAGTAAAATGAGTATTAGTTATTAAAGCTTTACTCTTAGTAATATTTTTCTCTTCTTCTTTAACAGCTACATTAAAATAAATTGAACAAAATAATCCATGAATTGTCACATGTGCTTATGACATGTAGTAATGACTTTACTCTTTCTACTATCTTTACTGTATTCCCAGCTTAAAAAAGTAAACATTTTGAAATTTTGACAGTTATAGTTTTTACTCCAATGCAGGGAAACCAAAAGGTTTACCAAAGTTCATTTTTGTATGTAGATATATTAAGGCTATGTTAAGAGGTTCATCAATTATTTTGTGGTTTTGCGGTTGTACTTGTGATAGGTGACACATTGAAGGAGCTGAATTATTATCATTTTCAAAATTTGATGTTTAGGACAGGAAAAACAACAACAACAAATTTATACTTGGGCCTTTCTCACTTAGCACATGAAATACGGCCTGTGAAGTTTATTTGCACCAAATTTATTTCATCACTCTATGATTTAAAAAAGTATGGCCAATAATGTAGCTAAAAAGCATCAAAAGTGTTTAGGCCAGTATTATTAAGTTTCTATGCTTGGACCTTTCTAGACTTGTCAGAACATAGAGTAACAGTTGAAGTTTCATATATTTTTTCTAGTGAAGTGAAATTAAAAAAATTATATGAAATTTGTTTTTGGAAATATTAGCTGACTATAAGCTTTGGCAGTAGAGATAGCCATTTGATGACATTAGATGAAGTTATTTTTTCAGATTTATGTCGGCTATGTAATAGCTACGTAAAACACTCGAGAATAGCTATGTAAAACACTCGAGAATAGCTACGTAAAACACTCGAGTCTATTATTGTCAGGCAGCAAAAAGTGGGTACAAGAACTTCTGAAATGCCTGCCAAGATTGGACTTATAGAGGAAACTTGACAAATGGCTTCAGTGTTTGTAGCACATCTTATGTGCTCTGGATTAGTAGCTAAGAGGTGAGTAATCAGCAATCTAGCTTTTAGTTGGTAAAGTTATAGAAGAGTTAGGGTTTATAGCAGAAATAACATTACAGATAAGAAATGAAAAAGACAGGGCAAGGAGGAGGAGAGCTAAAACGAAACAGAAACAGGTTGCAAAGTAAAGAATCTTTCTTTTTGAAAAGCCATTAAATGTTCCTAATTTATTTATTAGACTATTCCTGAGGATTACGGTACCAGGAGCCTTCATCATAGAAAAAAGCTACCACTATTGTTTTCTCACTTTGACAGTATTTGTAGCCACACCAAGCATGCATGGAATAGCTGCAATTACAGGGAACATGCATCGCTCGCTTCGCTATTTTGTGCTATAGAACGCATCACTAGTTATCATCATTATTATTATTGTTTTACTCAACATGTGTCCAGGCCTGCTAGGATTCCTGGAAGAACCTCAAGCATGTGCAGAACATTCATGAACTCCCGATATCGAGAAACTCCCGATATCGTCGAACATTAATATACCCCGTAGCTATTTTATTGTTTATTATAATGCACGCACTTTTCGCATTATCTTAGTTACGTTTTATTCCACTTTCTGTGCAGTGACTCATTTTCATTGTGTTCTATTACTTATTTGTAATCTATTATAATTAATTGTGGTTGTTGGGACTTGGCTGTCTCTGTCACATTTGATAGACAGCGAGATCCCAGAGATAACTTGTACAAAAGTCCAGATCGTCTGTGGGCCTTACAACCCCACAGCTCCATAGCAGGACGTTTCTCTGGCAGGACGTGACCGTCCAACAACATGCCATACATTTTCTTGGAAATGTTAAAATGCCGTACACTTAATTATGCAAAGGCCTTCACTGTCGTTCCTCTGTAGTACAACATTTAGTATAGCTATCTTTACCAGTCTGTTAGAAGTTTATTATATTCGTTGAAAATTGTTGTGTCCATAGGCTTACCTTCATTGTCTTGTATGTGGACAACCACCTCCTGTGTGCTCTCTGCTTCCTTCAGAGTCACTCCTGGTATGCTTGCCCTCAGGCTAATGGAAATGGTCTCTTCTAACTCAGCAATGTTGTCATCTGTGATATCCAGGATTATGTCCACACTGGAACTGCCGGGTGGAATAATGTAGGTCCTGTTCAATCTGAAGTCTGAGTTCTCTGTGGCTATAAGCAGAGAGATGGTGGAAAGTCATTCTCTACAGCAATGTGCTTCAATGACTTACCTGTCCCTGATATTGTGGCAGTTACAGTGATAGGTTCTGTGAGGGAAACTTGTGGATCCACTGTGAGGAGGACTTGGGAACCACTGTTCTCTTGTAGGTTCAGGGACAGTGAAGAGTTCAGTGGGCTGTTATTACGACTCCATTGTATAACTGTAATCATGACAACAAAATACATTCAGGTCTGTATACATAAGAATAGAACAACATTGTATATATTTGGCTAGTGACTATTGCCTACTGATGATATATGTATTCACAGTTAACAGCTTTAGTCGCTTAATTAGTTTTGATTGAATTATTTCATGTGCATGAAATTGCAAACTAAAAAAAAGATTAGGGTGATGACTTGCAAACTTAATGTTGCCCTCTCAAAATAAAATTGTCCAGCTTTATAGAATCAGCCTTACTCTAATAATAATAGGCAGCTATTGCAATTGTTTTTTTAATAAATTATTCTACGTTTAAAAAAAAAACAACAACAAAAAAAAAACAAAAACAAAAAAAAACAGACCAACTTTAAATTGCCTAGAAACGCAAATACAAGACTCACCTTTCATGTTTGGGTCATCCAAGATGTTGATAGTCACACTTCCATTGATGTGCAGCAGGGGATCTAGGGAGGCCATGGAGTTGTTTGGAAGAAGGAGAACCGTAAAGCTTCTTGTTGGCTGAAATCCAATCCTGGCTGTTGTCCTGATAACTTGGGAGAATGGAGTAGAAGATATACGGAATGCTGAGCTTACTCCAGTAAAATCTGTCTCCACTATACAGAAATATTAACAGGAGTCATTGAGTTAAATACAAGAGCAGATTATTCCTTATTGGTACTTCAAAGTTAATATTTATTATTATACAAGATAGCTATTATTATTATTATATATTTAGCAAAATGTAGTTTCTAACTGGGGAATTTGAAAACTATTCCTTACCTAGTGCAGATCCATTCTCTGTTCGAATAAGAGCTACTATTTCTCCTCTGGTTCCAGTTGATGAGATACCATCTAAGCCAGTCTCGAGAGTGACAGATTCTCCTTCAGTGATATTAATGACTGGGGACGTGTTTAGGAACACATAGTTGAGAACTGTACACAAACAATAGTTTCATTTACTAATGCTGTCCTTGGGCATAAATATCTAATTTTTTGTGTCTTTTAGTGTGTAAATAAGCCCAATGTATAAGTTTAACCTTCATTGTCTTGTATGTGGACAACCACCTCCTGTGTGCTCTCTGATTCCCTCAGAGTCACTCCTGGTATGCTTGCCCTCAGGCTAATGGAAATGGTCTCTTCTAACTCAGCAATGTTGTCATCTGTGATATCCAGGATTATGTCCACACTGGAACTGCCGGGTGGAATAACGTAGGTCCTGTTCAATCTGAAGTCTGAATTCTCTGTGGCTATGAGCAGAGAGATGGTGGAAAGTCATTCTCTACAGCAATGTGCTTCAATGACTTACCTGTCCCTGATATTGTGGCAGTTACAGTGATAGGTTCTGTGAGGGGAACTAATTTCTGAACCGTGAGAAGTGTTTGGGAACCACTGCTCTCTTGAAGGTTCAGTGACAAGGAAGAATTCAGTGTCCCACCATTGTGACTCCATTGTATAACTGTAACCATGACAACAAGAATTTGTCAACTAATTTGTTACACTACCACTACATAATATGGGACTTCTACTTTTCCTCATTAGTCAACATTTCTGACTCAAGCTCCAAATATTACAGGCCAGAGTAGAGGTGTATGAAAAGACATATTTTGCTCAGCTAGAATCCTAACCTTTGCTGTTTGGATCATCCAGGATGTTGATAGTCACTGATCCATGTGCATTGGTCAGACGATGTGGAGGGAAGAATGCACTATCTAAAGCAAGGAAAACTTCAAAACTCCGTGTAGGTTGAATTCCTGGTCTGGGTAGTGTCACTATACTGCTAGGCATTGGTACAGCATTTATTAGCACGATTGCATCTACTTCCATAAAATCAACTCCTCCTACAAATAATGAAAATCTACTATTAAGCAAGGCTGGTATTGTGACCAAAAAAAAAAGTTTACCAATTGCAGATCCATCAACTGACTTTACGCGTGCAGCTTGATTCCTGTTAATGTTAAATAAAACAGGATCCAAGCCTGTCATGACACTGTCAGTTTCTCCTTCTGTGATATTAATCACTGGTGGAGTATTGACGAAGACATAGTTCAGAACTGTAGAAAAGAAAATAATTTGTAAATATACCCGGATACTTTCACTTTATCCCTATAGTGTCTTGTCAACCCTTTTCACCTTCATCATCCAATATGGTGACAGTTACAGAAATATGCATAGGTGAAAGAACTGCTGCTCTTGCCACCAAGTCTATAACAATAGTCTCATCAACCTCCACTGTACTGTCATCAATGATATCAAGGAATATGTCCACACTGGATTGCTCAGGAGTGATGGTAAAGGTCTTGTTCAGTAAGAAATCCGAGTTCTCAGCGGCTAAAATGGTAAATAAAAATGTTTAACGTGCCTTATAATTTCAATCATTGTTCATTTTAAAAAAATAAAACCAATGAACAAAACAAAAAGCATAATTTTGTGGTAATCTAAGAAAAATAGTTGCTGTTTTATGACTAGTTTCTTTTACTTGGGTTAATTATAATTCCAGTATGCAGAGTACAATGTCCCAATATACAAGTTACCTTGTCCTCCTCCCAAAACAGTGGCTGTTATTTGAGTGTCAATTTCTGCTGAAACAATTCTGTTGGCTGTGATGAGTAGCTGACGACTGGCATTCTCTGGGAAGGTCAGAGAAAATGAAGAATTTTCCACTTGCCCATTGCGTGACCATTGGAAAACTATCACATAAATACAGAGCAAGCTTTCGTGTGAAATATACTTCATGTAAAAAATAATACTCTAGTATGTGAATTCTTCCATTCGATAAAAGCATTAAAACAATCTGTCCAAGTGTTGGACAGTAAAAACACACCAACAAATAAAAAATAACAACAACAACAAAAATTACGATAGTTTATTAAACAGAAGTAGCTGTGCATCTAGAGTTTGAAGTGTTGAAGAGCTTGTGCCAGAAGGGTTTAAAAGTATGAAGAAACTCTCAATAGCTAATCTCCAGAGCTGTGCCATTCTAACTCAATACAACTCTTAAAGTCGTGGAAGGAATCAAAACATAATACACACTTCTTTCTCTATCTGAATACACATGTCAATAATTTAGCAATGCTGTTGGCTACAGATTAAGAAACAATAAAGGTAGACATGCTAGGAGAATTACTGTTGAAAATGCAATTAAACAATGAGGACATACACTTATACATGTCATTGGTTATTGTCACTTTGATTCCATACTCATTTCCTGTTTTGTGTTTCCTGTACCACAAGTCAGCCTTCTGTTGTGTTCTTTTGTCTATTGTTGTGATGGAGGCTCTGCTTCCTTTTGTTCATTGTTTTGTAAGGAGGCCCTGCGCTGCTGTCTTCCATTATATATATAGTTGTATGCATACAGTTGTGATTCATTCTCCTATACTGTCAGATTTCAATTGTTTGCAATTATACTCAATTAGCTTAATCGCTTGCATTTGCGCTAGCTCATGTGGCTCTACTGTGCATATCACTCTTGCCAATAATAACCTGGTGGAGTAAGTGATTTATGTGTTAAGAATAAAGTATGTCTGCTCTTTATACAACTAATTTTTTGGAGTTAAAATCCTCTCATTGTAGTGTTAAGCTTTGTTGTTCTATCATTCAAATAACTATTAATTATGACATGATTTGTTTAATTACTTACATTGTCCAGAATAGATTTCTTCAATACGCACGACAGTACAGTCTCTATTCACCGAGAGAGAACTTCCAGTGACATTCATAACGATGACAAATAGCTCAGTAGCTTCTACTACCACATCCTGAGGCAGAGACACATTGAATACAATAGTTTGTGAGTCAGGTAAGAGAGAGGGAGAAAATACGCCAGTCAATGGAGACAGATCAAAGTCTTCACCTGAGACATAAATAACATCAAGTTATATAACTGAAGAAGATGTTGAAAACTTATAAGTATATATTACCATGAATAGCTACTGGGTCAATACTACAGTAAGTTAGTTAGCTTGCTAGTAATCTATTTATATTTTACAATAAACGGTCAGCTATACTCTTTAATTTAGGCCATGCTAATTTTTTTTATTTTTTTGTTTCTTGGGTCCCTGTCAAATTTTTTTTGGGGGGGGAATTAATTTTTTAACTTTAGACAGACATTTGTATTCACTAAAACATATGAGCTATCGTCAATTGCTCAAAGAACAACATTGGAGCTTTTGTTGAATCTAGTTTTGAAGAAATACATATCAGCAATGCAACATGCCATTGATATTATTATTATAGCCCCACCGGGTCATTGGCTGATATTTTCCTGTCCAAGAAACATAAAATCCATTCGGTATAGCCTGGTGTGTACCAGCTAGATACATTTGGTATGCTACTTCAACTTACTCTCTGCAGCATTTTCATTTCCTTGAAAAGAACAGCCACTTCGTCCAGACTGCAGATACTCGCTTACCGTCATAGGAATGATGGTGACAGTGATGGGCTCTGCATTAGCGCCATTTTTAACGACTCTAATGGGAACAATGCTTCCAGTGGAGGGAAGATTTCCTTCTCGAAAAAATATTTGCGCTAAAGATACCAAGGAATATTAATTAGAAATGAGACTTTAGAAAAATTCATGGTCAAAGCCTACGGGGGAGGCTGAACACTGAATGTTCCTAGGCTACTACGAAGTGTCAAAACTCCTCCTAGCTAATTATACTGACCTTGGACGTCGTAACACAGCAGCGATGCTACCACAAACAAAACTATCCGAGGCATAGCTTCGATCTAGCTAACTAAACACTGGCGAACGGACAGTCATGTACTACGCAACTGTTGACGATCTTTTACCATTAATGTCAAGTCCCAGCGGCTTGTAACATTTTTGCACGGTGTACTCTATGTATGTACAATACTAGTGGTGTGCTTGAGCACAAATGGCGAGTGAGCCTTAAACTACACTATTGTTAAATTTGATTTTAACAACTAACACTCAAGCTACTAAAATAAAATTAAGTATGCGGTAAAGGGGTTTCAATGTCATGGTAACCGCTCCCGCAACAGTTTGAATTGAAAAAGAAGCAACAAATTCAAATCACGTTATTTAAAATTTTCTTTGTGATATTCTTAATAGTAGTTGTAACGCACAATACTTTCACACAACTGAACATACCTACGCAAGACTTACCTTCCTGGTAAGTCTAGCGGACAATGAATTTTTAAGTAAATACTGTTGAGACCCGCAAAACAATTCAAAGCCGTAAGGCGATACGGGTAATGGTCGCTAAGCCGGAGGATTCTGTTTAATGAAGTTTGGGACGGGTCGAACGCGGAGCGAACACAAAAATACGGAGGGTCAAAGTACAAAATGACATACGTACGTCCATATATATAAACTAGTGGTGTGCTTGAGCACAAATGGCGAGCGAGCCTGATAGTTAGGTAACATAAAATGTTACTATGTTTTAGCTTACTTCATGCAAACACTATAATAGCAGTTATGACATTTGATTTCAGCAAACAAATACAAAATCACTCTTACCTTATTAATGGTAACTTTTGTAGTATCAAACATCAACCATTCTGATAATCTCAATCACCAGTAACTCTTGAACAAGCTCTCAGCTACGATAAAAATAAACCAGTGTTATTATTTGTAATTTTAGCCACAAATATGGAATTACTACTTACATCATTCTTGAGTATTGATAACTTCTGTAGTATCAAATTGAAGTTACTTTGACCATCGGAATTACCTTGAATTCTTGACAACAAGCTCTCACCTACAAAAACAAAAGCCAATCAATTTTAGCACACAAATACACAATTACTTTCTTACCTCATTTTCTTGAGCAGTGGTAACTTTTGTAGTACCAAATTTGAGCCAATCTGACCATTTGAATTTACCAGTCACTGTTAACTAGCTCTTAGCTACAAAACAGAAAGGCCAGAGTTAATTTTGTATATTTATCTAACAAATATGGAATTGCTTACTTATCTCAGCTTCCCTCGAGAAGTAGTAGCTTCCATAGCATTAATACTACGGCATTCTGACTACCAACGGCTCTTGACAACCAACAACCGGCACTCCGTATCCCCCCATAAAACGGCGAAGTTTTGAAATTAAGTCTGGAAAAGGGTCTGCCATAGTAACCTGTCGAATCAACTTTTTGTGTCTTGAAAACAAGCGTTTTAGCAGGAATTTTCTCATACTTTGGAGCTTAAGTATAAAGTAAGGTTTGCTTAATGCTGTAGTTTCAGAATAAACTGGAGTCAAGCATAAATAGCCGTGTTTTAGGAGAAGAAAGTTCCCCGCGTGCGTTTAAAGAGCATACGTACCATCCATACATACATACATATATACTAGTGGTGTGCTTGAGCACAAATGGCGAGCGAGCCTGATAGTTAGGTAACATAAAAGTATTGTTACTATGTTTTAGCTTAGTTCATGCAAACACTATAATAGCAGTTATGACCTTTTATTTCAGCAAACAAGTACAAAATCACTCTCTTACCTGATTAATGATAACTTTTGTAGTATCAAACATCTGCCATTCTGATAATCTCAATCACCAGTATCTCTTGAACAAGCTTTCAGCTACGATAAAAAATAAACCAGTGTTATTATTTGTAATTTTAGCAAACAAATATGGAATTACTACTTACCTCATTCTTGAGTATTGATAACTTCTGCAGTATCATTGAAGTTACTTTGGCCATCTGAATTACCTTGAATTCTTGACAACAAGCTCCTCACCTACAAAAACAAAGACAATCAATTTTAGCACACAAATACAAATTACTTTCTTACCTCATTTTCTTGAGCAGTGGTAACTTTTGTAGTACCAAATTTGAGTCCTTCTGACTATTTGAATTTACCAGTCACTGTTGACAACAAGCTCTTAGCTATAAAAAAGAAAGGCCAGAGTTATTTTGCATATTTAGCTAACAAATATGGAATTGCGTACTTACCTCGGCATCCCTCGAGTAGTAGTAGCTTCCTTAGCATTAATACTTTATGTGCTTACATACGCTTTTCAGAAGTAATGATAGCTCTCTTAGTACTGACTACAGGTGGCTTTTGACAACTAGTAACAAGCCGCACTTAGCCGGAAAAAAGGCGAAGTTTTGAATTTAAATCTGGTAAAAAGTCTTCAATGTCATAGTAACCGATCGAATCAACTTTTTGTTTCTTGAAAAGCAAGCGTTTTCGCAGGAATTTTCTCACACTTTGGAGCTTAAGTATAAAGTAAGGCTTGCTTAATGCTGTAGTTTCAGAATAAACTGGGGTCAAGCCTAAAAAGCCGTGTTTTTTGAAGAAAAAACATTCCCCGCGCGCGCGTTTAAAGGGCATACGTACAATCCATACATACATACATATATATATATACATATAACATATACCCGATTGTGCATTATCCACCCCTAATACTGTCTCGCTCGCTTCGCTCGCTCGCCAATAACATATACCCGATTGTGCATTATCCACCCCTAATACTGTCTCGCTCGCTACGCTCGCTCGCCAACAAACAAACATCCCTTTTTCATTTTTACCCCTGTAAGTGTCTCGCTCGCTACGCTCGCTCGCCAATAATATTGATGTAGTCTGGCGTCGCCGACCCTTTGCCTTCCCTATAGGGATCGGCGTCGCCAGACTAATATTGATGTTGATACACTTGAGCTTGTTCTTTGTCTCAGGCTAGAGTATCTACTATAATTTCCTCAATACAATCATCTCTCATCTTCAGTCTGAACTGTATAACTTTGAAAAGCAAACTGGGGCCAAAATTAACGTGATAGTAAATTATTGGTCAGGGGGGGAGGGGGAATGTAGCTGGTGCCTCTTTCACTCTAGTTGCTTTAGCTGACCAGATTAAAACATCAGGATAACTTCATCTCTGACATATGCACTGTACATATCTAAAGTGTCTATTGGTTACAAATACACAGACATACTAATGATGAAATAAAATGGAATGGCAGTAAAAAAATGTTAGCTGTATGTATGACTTGATCTTGTATATTATGATCAGTTCACCTCATGAGACGTGAAATATGATATCTTAAAAAGTTCACAGATATTTTAAGTTGTCACTTTTTACGTTTTCAGAGTAGATATTCATTGCCATTTCTGTACTGCTGCAAATAAAAGAAGGCAAGAATCACGCATTTAAAAGTGTATACGCAAAGAGAATGCAAAGAATTCTTACCCGTTTATTTCTTTAGGCATATTTCTTCCTGCAAGAAATTTTTTTTACAGCAATAACAACACTTATAATATAATACTGAATATTAAAGGTAATTTATATTGACTCCCAGTAACATCTATAACAAGCACTTGCTGGGGTTAGGCCAAAATTACTGCTTAACTACAATAACATATCTATTTGCCTAACCCTAATTTACAATTATTACAGAACATTTGGAAATAGGTAATAAGAAAATGCCTTACTTGGTGCATAAGATCTTCCTCCATCTTTCATGTCACAACAAGCCTGAAGTAAGCCTTCTCTGTGCCTACAGCAGCAGACAGCTAGTGAGGCTATAAAGAGGCAGCAGAGTATAAGAAACAGAGCAACACAAAGAACCACCAACCACACGATATATGTGGGCCTGACTGGCATTTGAGTGATGAGCTTAAGTGTGGCTACTGATGGATTGGCCACTGAATACGAAGAACTGCAGTTCTTGCCTAGCTCATTAATGGCGCAAACAGCTACACTGTAAATGGAGTTTTTGTCGAAGTCAACCTTTACCATAGACTGGAATGTCTCAGCAGACACTCGAAATACTTTGTCATCAGACTGGATAGACTCTGGGTTGACAGAACATGGCTCTTTAGAGCATTGTTTAATGATGACTTCAAATGCATCCACTGGTGAATCAATAGTTGCGTTGTGGGACCATGTGATAGAAATAAGGTCTTCACTATCATTAATATTAGTAATAATGGAAGTACTGTTGATTTCTGGTGCCAAAGGAACGTCTGTAAATAAACACAACCCCACACACAATTAATCTTGATGTAAATTTATTTGTTATTACAGCAAATAAACGTATTTAAAAATTAACCAAGATGATTATGGCAAGAAATTAAAACAATAATCAAGCTTCTAACATAATTAATTTATTGATTGTAAAAGAGAAAAGATCTATTATTAGCTATTTTTATGATTCTATTTTGCCAAAACAAAAGATAATCTGGACACATTGAAGGGGCTGAATTATTGTCATTTTCAAAATTTGATGTTTAGGACAGGAAAAACAACAACAACAAATTTATACTTTCTAGACTTGTCAGAACATAGAGTAACAGTTGAAGTTTCATATATTTTTTCTAGTGAAGTGAAATTAAAAAAATTATATGTTTTTGAAATATTAGCTGACTATAAGCTTTGGCAGTAGAGATAGCCATGTGATGACATTAGATGAAGTTATTTTTTCAGATTTATGTCGGCTATGTAATAGCTACGTAAAACACTCGAGAATAGCTACGTAAAACACTCGAGTCTATTATTGTCAGGCAGCAAAAAGCGGGTACAAGAACTTCTGAAATGCCTGCCAAGATTGGACTTATAGAGGAAACTTGACAAATGGCTTCAGTGTTTGTAGCACATCTTATGTGCTCTGGATTAGTAGCTAAGAGGTGAGTAATCAGCAATCTAGCTTTTAGTTGGTAAAGTTATAGAAGAGTTAGGGTTTATAGCAGAAATAACATTACAGATAAGAAATGAAAAAGTGAGGAGGAGAGCTAAAACGAAACAGAAACAGGTAGCAAAGTAAAGAATCTTTCTTTTTGAAAAGCCATTAAATGTTCCTAATTTATTTATTAGACTATTCCTGAGGATTACGGTACCAGGAGCCTTCATCATAGAAAAAAGCTACCACTATTGTTTTCTCACTTTGACAGTATTTGTAGCCACCCCAAGCATGCATGGAATAGCTGCAATTACAGGGAACATGCATCGCTCGCTTCGCTATTTTGTGCTATTAGAACGCATCACTAGTTATCATCATTATTATTATTGTTTTACTCAACATGCCATACATTTTCTTGGAAATGTTAAAATGCCGTACACTTAATTATGCAAAGGCCTTCACTGTCGTTCCTCTGTAGTACAACATTTAGTATAGCTATCTTTACCAGTCTGTTAGAAGTTTATTATATTCGTTGAAAATTGTTGTGTCCATAGGCTTACCTTCATTGTCTTGTATGTGGACAACCACCTCCTGTGTGCTCTCTGCTTCCTTCAGAGTCACTCCTGGTATGCTTGCCCTCAGGCTAATGGAAATGGTCTCTTCTAACTCAGCAATGTTGTCATCTGTGATATCCAGGATTATGTCCACACTGGAACTGCCAGGTGGAATAACATAGGTCCTGTTCAATCTGAAGTCTGAGTTCTCTGTGGCTATAAGCAGAGAGATGGTGGAAAGTCATTCTCTACAGCAATGTGCTTCAATGACTTACCTGTCCCTGATATTGTGGCAGTTACAGTGATAGGTTCTGTGAGGGAAACTTGTGGATCCACTGTGAGGAGGACTTGGGAACCACTGTTCTCTTGTAGGTTCAGGGACAGTGAAGAGTTCAGTAGGCTGTTATTGCGACTCCATTGTATAACTGTAATCATGACAACAAAATACATTCAGGTCTGTATACATAAGAATAGAACAACATTGTATATATTTGGCTAGTGACTATTGCCTACTGATGATATATGTATTTACAGTAAGCTTAACAGCTTTAGTCGCTCAATTAGTTTTGATTGAATTATTTCATGTGCATGAAATTGCAAACTAAAAAAAATATTAGGGTGATGACTTGCAAACTTAATGTTGCCCTCTCAAAATAAAATTGTCCAGCTTTATAGAATCAGCCTTACTCTAATAATAATAGGCAGCTATTGCAATTGTTTTTTTAATAAATTATTCTACGTAAAAAAACAACAAAAATAACAACAAAAAAAACAACAACAAAAAAAAAAAACAGACCAACTTTAAATTGCCTAGAAAAGCAAATACAAGACTCACCTTTCCTGTTTGGGTCATCCAAGATGTTGATAGTCACACTTCCATTGATGTGCAGCAGGGGATCTAGGGAGGCCATGGAGTTGTTTGGAAGAAGGAGAACCGTAAAGCTTCTTGTTGGCTGAAATCCAATCCTGGCTGTTGTCCTGATAACTTGGGATAATGGAGTAGAAGATATAAGGAATGCTGAGCTTACTCCAGTAAAATCTGTCTCCACTATACAGAAATATTAACAGGAGTCATTGAGTTAAATACAAGAGCAGATTATTCCTTATTAGGTACTTCAAAGTTAATATTAATTATTATACAAGATAGCTATTATTATTATTATATATTTAGCAAAATGTAGTTTCTAACTGGGGAATTTGAAAACTATTCCTTACCTAGTGCAGATCCACTCTCTGTTCGAATAAGAGCTACTATTTCTCCTCTGGTTCCAGTTGATGAGATACCATCTAAGCCAGTCTCGAGAGTGACAGATTCTCCTTCAGTGATATTAATGACTGGGGACGTGTTTAGGAACACATAGTTGAGAACTGTACACAAACAATAGTTTCATTTACTAATGCTGTCCTTGGGCATAAATATCTAATTTTTTGTGTCTTTTAGTGTGTAAATAAGCCCAATGTATAAGTTTAACCTTCATTGTCTTGTATGTGGACAACCACCTCCTGTGTGCTCTCTGATTCCCTCAGAGTCACTCCTGGTATGCTTGCCCTCAGGCTAATGGAAATGGTCTCTTCTAACTCAGCAATGTTGTCATCTGTGATATCCAGGATTATGTCCACACTGGAACTGCCGGGTGGAATAACGTAGGTCCTGTTCAATCTGAAGTCTGAATTCTCTGTGGCTATGAGCAGAGAGATGGTGGAAAGTCATTCTCTACAGCAATGTGCTTCAATGACTTACCTGTCCCTGATATTGTGGCAGTTACAGTGATAGGTTCTGTGAGGGGAACTAATTTCTGAACCGTGAGAAGTGTTTGGGAACCACTGCTCTCTTGAAGGTTCAGTGACAAGGAAGAATTCAGTGTCCCACCATTGTGACTCCATTGTATAACTGTAACCATGACAACAAGAATTTGTCAACTAATTTGTTACACTACCACTACATAATATGGGACTTCTACTTTTCCTCATTAGTCAACATTTCTGACTCAAGCTCCAAATATTACAGGCCAGAGTAGAGGTGTATGAAAAGACATATTTTGCTCAGCCCTAGAATCCTAACCTTTGCTGTTTGGATCATCCAGGATGTTGATAGTCACTGATCCATGTGCATTGGTCAGACGATGTGGAGGGAAGAATGCACTATCTAAAGCAAGGAAAACTTCAAAACTCCGTGTAGGTTGAATTCCTGGTCTGGGTTGTGTCACTATACTGCTAGGCATTGGTACAGCATTTATTAGCACGATTGCATCTACTTCGATAAAATCAACTCCTCCTACAAATAATGAAAATCTACTATTAAGCAAGGTTGGTATTGTGACAAAAAAAAAAGTTTACCAATTGCAGATCCATCAGCTGACTTTACGCGTGCAGCTTGATTCCTGTTAATGTTCAATAAAACAGGATCCAAGCCTGTCATGACACTGTCAGTTTCTCCTTCTGTGATATTAATCACTGGTGGAGTATTGACGAAGACATAGTTCAGAACTGTAGAAAATAAAATAATTTGTAAATATACCCGGATACTTTCACTTTATCCCTATAGTGTCTTGTCAACCCTTTTCACCTTCATCATCCAATATGGTGACAGTTACAGAAATATGCATAGGTGAAAGAACTGCTGCTCTTGCCACCAAGTCTATAACAATAGTCTCATCAACCTCCACTGTACTGTCATCAATGATATCAAGGAATATGTCCACACTGGATTGCTCAGGAGTGATGGTAAAGGTCTTGTTCAATAAGAAATCCGAGTTCTCAGTGGCTAAAATGGTAAATGGAAATGTTTAACGTGCCTTATAATTTCAATCATTGTTCATTTTTAAAAAATAAAACCAATGAACAAAACAAAAAGCATAATTTTGTGGTAATCTAAGAAAAAGAGTTGCTTTTTTATGACTAGTTTCTTTTACTTGGGTTAATTATAATTCCAGTATGCAGAGTACAATGTCCCAATATACAAGTTACCTTGTCCTCCTCCCAAAACAGTGGCTGTTATTTGAGTGTCAATTTCTGCTGAAACAATTCTGTTGGCTGTGATGAGTAGCTGACGACTGGCATTCTCTGGGAAGGTCAGAGAAAATGAAGAATTTTCCACTTGCCCATTGCGTGACCATTGGAAAACTATCACATAAATACAGAGCAAGCTTTCGTGTGAAATATACTTCATGTAAAAAATAATACTCTAGTATGTGAATTCTTCCATTCGATAAAAACATTAAAGCAATCTGTCCAAGTGTTGTACAGTAAAAACACACCAACAAATAAAAAATAACAACAACAACAAAAATTACGATAGTTTTTTAAACAGAAGTAGCTGTGCATCTAGAGTTTGAAGTGTTGAAGAGCTTGTGCCAGAAGGGTTTAAAAGTATGAAGAAACTCTCAATAGCTAATCTCCAGAGCTGTGCCATTCTAACTCAATAACCTCTTAAAGTCGTGGAAGGAATCAAAACATAATACACACTTCTTTCTCTATCTGAATACACATGTCAATAATTTAGCAATGCTGTTGGCTACAGATTAAGAAACAATAAAGGTAGACATGCTAGGAGAATTACTGTTGAAAATGCAATTAAACAATGAGGACATACACTTATACATGTCATTGGTTATTGTCACTTTGATTCCATACTCATTTCCTGTTTTGTGTTTCCTGTACCACAAGTCAGCCTTCTGTTGTGTTCTTTTGTCTATTGTTGTGATGGAGGCTCTGCTTCCTTTTGTTCATTGTTTTGTAAGGAGGCCCTGCGCTGCTGTCTTCCATTATATATATAGTTGTATGCATACAGTTGTGATTCATTCTCCTATACTGTCAGATTTCAATTGTTTGCAATTATACTCAATTAGCTTAATCGCTTGCATTTGCGCTAGCTCATGTGGCTCTACTGTGCATATCACTCTTGCCAATAATAACCTGGTGGAGTAAGTGATTTATGTGTTAAGAATAAAGTATGTCTGCTCTTTATACAACTAATTCTTTGGAGTTAAAATCCTCTCATTGTAGTGTTAAGAACAAGTTTCTTTTACTGAATTGTAGATTCTGTACCAACAGGCTTTGAATGGCTTCTGTTAGATATTTCTAGGCTTTGTTGTTCTATCATTCAAATAACTATTAATTATGACATGATTTGTTTAATTACTTACATTGTCCAGAATAGATTTCTTCAATACGCACGACAGTACAGTCTTTATTCACTGAGAGAGAACTTCCAGTGACATTCATAACGATGACAAATAGCTCAGTAGCTTCTACTACCACATCCTGAGGCAGAGACACGTTGAATACAATAGTTTGTGAGTCAGGTAAGAGAGAGGGAGAAAATACGCCAGTCAATGGAGACAGATCAAAGTCTTCACCTGAGACATAAATAACATCAAGTTATATAACTGAAGAAGATGTTGAAAACTTATAAGTATATATTACCATGAATAGCTACTGGGTCAATACTACAGTAAGTTAGTTAGCTTGCTAGTAATCTATTTATATTTTACAATAAACTGTCAGCTATACTCTTTAATTTAGGCCATGCTAATTTTTTTTATTTTTTTGTTTCTTGGGTCCCTGTCAATTTTTTTTTTTGGGGGGGGGGGGGATTTATTTTTTAACTTTAGACAGACATTTGTATTCACTAAAACATATGAGCTATCGTCAATTGCTCAAAGAACAACATTGGAGCTTTTGTTGAATCTAGTTTTGAAGAAATACATATCAACAATGCAACATGCCATTGATATTATTATTATAGCCCCACCGGGTCATTGGCTGATATTTTCCTGTCCAAGAAACATAAAATCCATTTGGTATAGCCTGGTGTGTACCAGCTAGATACATTTGGTATGCTACTTCAACTTACTCTCTGCAGCATTTTCATTTCCTTGAAAAGAACAGCCACTTCGTCCAGACTGCAGATACTCGCTTACCGTCATAGGAATGATGGTGACAGTGATGGGCTCTGCATTAGAGCCATTTTTAACGACTCTAATGGGAACAATGCTTCCAGTGGAGGGAAAATCTCCTTCTTGAAAAAATATTTGCGCTAAAGATACCAAGGAATATTAATTAGAAATGAGACTTTAGAAAAATTCATGGTCAAAGCCTACGGGGGAGGCTGAACACTGAATGTTCCTAGGCTACTACGAAGTGTCAAAACTCCTCCTAGCTAATTATACTGACCTTGGACGTTGTAACACAGCAGCGATGCTACCACAAACAAAGCTATCCGAGGCATAGCTTCGATCTAGCTAACTAAACACTGGCGAACGGACAGTCGTGTGTACTACGCAACTGTTGACGATCTTTTACCATTAATGTCAAGTCCCAGCGGCTTGTAACATTTTTGCACGGTGTACTGTATGTATGTACAATATAATTGGCGAGCGAGCGTAGCGAGCTAGACACTTACAGGGGTAACACAATTGAAAATCGGGGATGTTTGTTGGCGAGCGAGCGAAGCGAGCGAGACAGTATTTGGGGTGGATAATGCAAAATCGGGTATATGTTATATGTATTATTGGCGAGCGAGCGTAGCGAGCGAGACACTTACAGGGGTAAAAATGAAAAAATCGGGGATGTTTGTTTATTTATTTATTTGTATATATATGTATGGACGTACGTAAGGCATTTTTGTACTTTGACCCTCGCGTTTTTGTGTTAGTTCGGTTGTCGACCCCGTCCCAAATTGCACTAAACAGAATCCTCTGGTTTATCGATCAGTACCCGTATCACCCTAGAAATTGAATTGTTTACCGTTTTGAATTCTTTTGCAGGTGCAGTTCAAACTTGACAACTTAAGGGACTTCCATTTCTATTCGAGTTAGTGGAGGTGGTAAGTCAATGCGCTCTTTGTCATGGTTATAAGCCGTGCGCACAGTATTTACCTGAAAATACATTGTCCACTAGACTACTGCCAAGGTAAGTCTGTGTAGGTGCATGTCCAGCAGTGTCAAAGCATTGTGTGTTACAACCACTACTTAGCTAAAGAATATCACAAAGAAAACTTTTAAATAACGCGTATTGTTTTGTTGTTGTTGTTTTTTCCTTCAATTCAAGCAGTTGCAGAGAGTTGTTACTATGGCACTGAAATCCCTTTACCCTGTATGCTAAATAAAAAAACTGGACCTTATTTTCAGTAGCTTCAGTGTTAGAAGTCAATAAAAATAGTATAGTCTTTAGGCTCGCTCGCCATTTGTGCTCAAGCACACCACTAGTGTATATATATATATAATGTATGTATGTATGGATTGTACGTATGCCCTTTAAACGCGCGCGCGGGGAACGTTTTTTCTTAAAAAAACACGGCTTTTAGGCTTGACCCCAGTTTATTCTGAAACTACAGCATTAAGCAAGCCTTACTTTATACTTAAGCTCCAAAGTGTGAGAAAATTCCTGCGAAAACGCTTGCTTTTCAAGAAACAAAAAGTTGATTCGATCGGTTACTATGACATTGAAGACTTTTTACCAGATTTAAATTCAAAACTTCGCCTTTTTTCCGGCTAAGTGCGGCTTGTTACTAGTTGTCAAGAGCCACCTGTAGTCAGTACTAAGAGAGCTATCACTACTTCTGAAAAGCGTATGTAAGCACATAAAGTATTAATGCTAAGGAAGCTACTACTACTCGAGGGATGCTGAGGTAAGTACGTAATTCCATATTTGTTAGCTAAATATGCAAAAATAACTCTGGCCTTTCTTATTTATAGCTAAGAGCTAGTTGTCACTGGTAAATTCAAATAGTCAGAATGACTCAAATTTGGTACTACAAAAGTTACCACTGCTCAAGAAAATGAGGTAAGAAAGTAATTTGTATTTGTGTGCTAAAATTGATTGTCTTTTGTTTTTGTAGGTGAGAGCTTGTTGTCAAGAATTCAAGGTAATTCAGATGGTCAAAGTAACTTCAATTTGATACTACAGAAGTTATCAATACTCAAGAATGATGTAAGTAGTAATTCCATATTTGTTGGCTAAAATTACAAATAATAACACTGGTTTATTTTTTATCGTAGCTGAAAGCTTGTTCAAGAGTTACTGGTGATTGAGATTATCAGAATGGTTGATGTTTGATACTACAAAAGTTACCATTAATCAGGTAAGAGAGTGATTTTGTACTTGTTTGCTGAAATAAAAGGTCATAACTGCTATTATAGTGTTTGCATGAACTAAGCTAAAACATAGTAACAATACTTAGTTTAATGTTACCTAACTATCAGGCTCGCTCGCCATTTGTGCTCGAGCACACCACTAGTTTATTTGTTTGTATATATGTTTGGACGTACGTATGTCATTTTGTACTTTGACCCTCGCGTTTTTGTGTTAGTTATGTGGTCGACCCCGTCCCAAATTGCACAAAACAGAATCCTCTGGATTATCGATCAGTACCCGTATCACCCTAGAAATTGAATTGTTTACCGCTTGAATTCTTTTGCGGGTGCAGTATTTCTATTCGAGTTAGTGGCGGTGGTAAGTCAATGCGCTCTTTGTCATGGTTATAAGCCGTGCGCAACAGTATTTACTTGAAAATACATTGTCCACTAAACTACTGCGAAGGTAAGTCTGTGTAGGTGCATGTCCAGTTGTGTCAAAGCATTGTGTTACAACCACTACTTAGCTAAAGAATATCACAAAGAAAACTTTTAAATAACGTGTATTGTTTTGTTGTTGTTTTTTTCCTTCAATTCAAGCAGTAGCACTGAAATCCCTTTACCCTGTATGCTAAATTAAAAAACTGGACCTTATCAGTAGCTTCAGTGTTAGAAGTCAAAATCATTCATATAAAAATAGTATAGTCTTTAGGCTCGCTCGCCATTTGTGCTCAAGCACACCACTAGTATTGATGTAGTCTGGCGTCGCCGACCCTTTGCCTTCCCTATAGGGATCGGCGTCGCCAGACTAATATTGATGTTGATACACTTGAGCTTGTTCTTTGTCTCAGGTTAGAGTATCTACTATAGTTTCCTCAATACAATCATCTCTCATCTTCAGTCTGAACTGTATAACTTTGAAAAGCAAACTGGGGCCAAAATTAACTGATAGTAAATTATTGGTCAGGGGGGGAGGGGGAATGTAGCTGGTGCCTCTTTCACTCTAGTTGCTTTAGCTGACCAGATTGAAACATCAGGATAACTTCATCTCTGACATATGCACTGTACATATCTAAAGTGTCTATTGGTTACAAATACACAGACATACTAATGATGAAATAAAATGGAATGGCAGTAAAAAAATGTTAGCTGTATGTATGACTTGATCTTGTATATTATGATCAGTTCACCTCATGAGACGTGAAATATGATATCTTAAAAAGTTCACAGATATTTTAAGTTGTCACTTTTTACGTTTTCAGAGTAGATATTCATTGCCATTTCTGTACTGCTGCAAATAAAAGAAGGCAAGAATCACATTATAATCTAGTATGATTTTGTGTGACTAATTAATACATATTGAAGAAAGCATACAATACTTTTTTGTGACACTTAACACATTTGATCAGAGGGGAAATTATTTTAGGAAAGCATAAGTTCTTGTGTTTTATTAAGTAATAGCATTTAAAAGTGTATACGCAAAGAGAATGCAAAGAATTCTTACCCGTTTATTTCTTTAGGCATATTTCTTCCTGCAAGAAATTTTTTTTACAGCAATAACAACACTTATAATATAATACTGAATATTAAAGGTAATTTATATTGACTCCCAGTAACATCTATAACAAGCACTTGCTGGGGTTAGGCCAAAATTACTGCTTAACTACAATAACATATCTATTTGCCTAACCCTAATTTACAATTATTACAGAACATTTGGAAATAGGTAATAAGAAAATGCCTTACTTGGTGCATAAGATCTTCCTCCATCTTTCATGTCACAACAAGCCTGAAGTAAGCCTTCTCTGTGCCTACAGCAGCAGACAGCTAGTGAGGCTATAAAGAGGCAGCAGAGTATAAGAAACAGAGCAACACAAAGAACCACCAACCACACGATATATGTGGGCCTGACTGGCATTTGAGTGATGAGCTTAAGTGTGGCTACTGATGGATTGGCCACTGAATACGAAGAACTGCAGTTCTTGCCTAGCTCATTAATGGCGCAAACAGCTACACTGTAAATGGAGTTTTTGTCGAAGTCAACCTTTACCATAGACTGGAATGTCTCAGCAGACACTCGAAATACTTTGTCATCAGACTGGATAGACTCTGGGTTGACAGAACATGGCTCTTTAGAGCATTGTTTAATGATGACTTCAAATGCATCCACTGGTGAATCAATAGTTGCGTTGTGGGACCATGTGATAGAAATAAGGTCTTCAGTATCATTAATAATGGAAGTACTGTTGATTTCTGGTGCCAAAGGAACGTCTGTAAATAAACACAACCCCACACATAATTAATCTTGATGTAAATTTATTTCTGTTATTACAGCAAATAAACGTATTTAAAAATTAACCAAGATGATTATGGCAAGAAATTAAAACAATAATCAAGCTTCTAACATAATTAATTTATTGATTGTAAAAGAGAAAAGATCTATTATTAGCTATTTTTATGATTCTATTTTGCCAAAACAAAAGATAATCTGGAGTAGCTATGAGAATTAAGTAATGACTTACCTGAGCTGTCCAGTATTGTGATGGCTACAGTTCCTGAAATATGAGTGAGAGGATGGGAAGGAAAAAGGTTATCTATACGTGCTAAATGTACAAAGAATGTTCTGTTAGGTTGAATCCCTGGTCTTCTTATAGTTGTAATGGCTTGGGGTTTGTCAGCAATGGCAAGGAGGAGATAAGAACTCACATGGACATAATCCCTCTGCTCTATTATGGAACAACAATGAACCAATAATTACAGCTAATTCCAATGAGCTTCCAGTCAATGGGCAACTCACCCTGTGCAGATCCATTTTCTGTGTATATTCTAGCAACGTCATCCCTGTCTTCAGTGACTACTTTGGGATTGAAGCCAGTGACAAGAGTGACCATCTCTCCCTCCATGACGGTAATGGAGGAGGTATTTAAAATGACATAGTTGAGAACTGTACATTAAGAACAGTTTCTTGCATGACCATGTGATACAAATCACTTAGTGCTAGCTAGTTACCTCTACTGTTCTCATAAAGCAGCCAATAATATTATGGATAAAAGTAGATAATTTCAGCATAATTTATTTTTGAATTATATTTACATGTTCTGCTATTACAATATTTACATGTGTTTAGTAGAACTTTATGATATACAGTTTAGTATTACCTGGCATTGATTGATAGATGTTAAAAAGTGACCATTTATCAAAATTCTCTAAAAAAAGGGAATGAATTTGAAAAAGATTTAAATGTTAATATTGGATAATTGGAGAATATCACAAGTCTCCTGACTTTGTGTTTACACTAGTGTCACAGGCCCGAGCTAGGGACATAACAATTGTTGGAGACTCACTGCAGCAAGCTAATGGAGCAAGGCACCCTGGACTTTGTCCAAGACAATAACGATTTTAATTTATTTGTTTACGTCTACATTATATCATCACTCACGTGATTTTTGCCACGTGTGTTACTTATCTCTCTTGTACAACTACTTTGTATTCTACAATTACAATTTTGGCCAGAGTTAAGAGTTGGTTACCTCCGATTCGTTATACTACAGTCAACTGCGTAACACTAAGTGTGCTGGTGGCTAGTGGCACTGTCTTACGGCCAGTTCTAGTTGGTGCTAGCTAACCGAGTGGCGTACAACAATCTCAATGTGTAAGCCACACCCTGTTTACTTTAATGCATTTCCTATGTTTATTACAATATAACCATAGAACCACACACCATCATCGTCCAAGATTTTGACTATCACCTCCTGACTTGCTACGCTGCCAGTGTCAATTCCGTCTATGGCAGCTCTCAGTGTAATTGAGTATCGATTATCTCTTTCTGCGACTTCATTGCTTATTATTGTTATTGATACATCTACAGCTGATGCATTTGGAGCAATAATGTATTCATCAGAGACTGCTATATCGTCTTCATTGGTCCCCACTATAGAATCAGCAGCAGCAGTGGCAACAACAACAACAACAACAACAACAACAATGATGAAAAAAAAGCACAAAATTGTCGGGAATATTCTTTGTAAAAAAATTAGCTAAGTTAAGAAAAACAAACAAACACATTAAAAGTACAAAGAAAGAGTTAAGAATTGTTGATACAGTAAAACGTCCCTTATCTGGGCGGCTTGGGACAGAGGGGTGCCCGTAACTAGGAATTGCCCATATCTCAGAAGCAATACATTTTTTATTGGAGTAACTTGAAAACCAAATTATTTGCATTCGCCCACTGTTTTAATTGCAATTTTCTATGATTTACCTGCCCGAATAATAGAGTTGCCCGTATCTTAGACGTCCGGATAAGAGACGTTTTACTGTACTACCATGAGAGTTAGTGTTATAAACAAAGTGGCTATATATCTGTTTACATTAAAAGGTTATTACAGTGTGCATTTCACAAACTAATAATTAGCTTTGGACAGACCTATAATTAGATACTGACTATAAATAACTACTTACCTATGAGTCTTGTGCATTAGTTTGTGTACCTCTTAATTGGGTAATTGAGTGCGTAATGATAATTGATGCCTCCGTTGGAACTATCTTTTCTGCTGTGATGATGACCTGAGATCCATCGCTCTCTGAAAACTCAAGCATCAGTGAAGAATTGACTATCCTGCCATTGTGACTCCACTGTATGACTGACAGAAAGAAGAGATTAATATTACTAAGGAATAAGCAGAAATAACATTACAGGGGAAGAAGAGAATTATATTCACAAGGAAGAAGGGAAAAAAATTGCCGGGGAAGAAAAGAAAAATATTACTGAGAGTAAAATGAGTATTAGTTATCAAAGCTTTACTCTCAGTAATATTTTTCTCTTCTTCTTTAACAGCTACATTAAAATAAATTGAACAAAATAATCTATGAATTGTCACATGTACTTATGACATGTAGTAATGACTTTATTCTTTCTACTATCTTTACTGTATTCCCAGCTTAAAAAAGTAAACATTTTGAAATTTTGACAGTTATAGTTTTTACTCCAATGCAGGGAAACCAAAAGGTTTACCAAAGTTCATTTTTGTATGTAGATATATTAAGGCTATGTTAAGAGGTTCATCAATTATTTTGTGGTTTTGCGGTTGTACTTGTGATAGGTAACACATTGAAGGGGCTGAACTTTTATCATTTTCAAAATTTGATGTTTAGGAAAAACAACAACAACAAATTTATACTTGGGCCTTTCTCACTTAGCACATGAAATATGGCCTGTGAAGTTTATTTGAAAAATAGATTGGTGCACCAAATTAATTTCATTACTGAATAATTTAAAAAAGTATGGCCAATAATGTAGCTAAAAAGCATCAAAAGTGTTTAGGCCAGTAGCTATTATTAAGTTTCTATGCTTGGACCTTTTTTTTTTTGGAAATATTAGCTGACTATAAGCTTTGGCAGTAGAGATAGCCATTTGATGACATTAGATGAAGTTATTTTTTCAGATTTATGTCGGCTATGTAATAGCTACGTAAAACACTCGAGAATAGCTACGTAAAACACTCGAGTCTATTATTGTCAGGCAGCAAAAAGCGGGTACAAGAACTTCTGAAATGCCTGCCAAGATGGGACTTATAGAGGAACCTTGACAAATGGCTTCAGTGTTTGTAGCACATCTTATGTGCTCTGGATTAGTAGCTAAGAGGTGAGTAATCAGCAATCTAGCTTTTAGTTGGTAAGGTTATAGAAGAGTTAGGGTTTAGAAGAATTGTATGGGCAAGAAAAAAAAAGTTTAATAATGTTAATTAATACTTAATATTGCTTTATAACTAATTTTTGTATATGTGTTAAGTTGCGCACTGATGTGTGAAGCATTCATCCCTTCTGACTCCCATCTCACTTGACACATAGTTTTCAGGCTCTTTTGGAATTCCCTCTGATGCTGCATACACAACCATTTTCATCAGCCTTCTTGTGTGAAAGTGAATTATCAAAAATGAATAAAATGTAGGCAATGGGGCTATTTCTTTTTAAAAACGACGTTGCTTTGTATCTGAAATAGTAACTATTATAAGAATGTTTTTTTTTTTGTCTGTTCCAGAAGAATGACTGGTCAGCATTGACATAGTAAGTAAGTAGACTCATCCTGTTCTTTAGTCCAAGTTTAGGCATCAACTACTGACAGCTTCAATGAATAACAACAAAGTGACCCTGAGCATCACCAGGAGAGGGTCAGCAGGGCCTGCTACATTATCTTTGCTGGAAAACATTTTACTATTTGCACTGGTAGCAATATCAACCAGTAAGCCATTGGGCACTTCACTTTGAGATTATGGAAATAGTAATCCTACGTCTAAGCTAAGTATTTTCACACAGATTTATACTTCAATTTACATTGTTGCAGAAAATACACCTAAATAGCTTATAGCTGGAGGGAAGAAGAATTACAGCTTAAGCTTTCAATCAATTCATCAGTCCCCTCACATGTCACCATTTCATTATTGAGTGCTTGCACATTTCTAATTCTACATAGACCACCAACCGTTTTCAACAAAGATTTCAGTGTCAATTGAAAGCACTCAAAGCTTTATGTGAGATGTAATAACAGCAGATGGAAAAGCTCATGTGTCCAGTTAACAACAAGCTCTGACACTTGCCAAACAAGTTATATTTTCTCTATAATCCCAAAATGGCTAAGGCAGCTTGCAGTTGAATGCTATCCTGGATTGTATGAGGAGGGTGGAGGCGAGATTAGCCTGTCCTCTGCATTGTCCTAACAATAACCCAATCACCAGCTGTTTAATCTTCACACTCACAAACTCTTAGTCAGCCCAGGCACCACGACTAAGTCTTCTTTGTTAGCTCCATTAGTGGGCTTCACTGTGTTTTTCCCATCTTGTTCACTGCGGTGTTATCTGTCGGGATCAGTACTGACTTGACCGTCGTCTCCTTCAAAAATGCTCTCAAGGCAAGGTACACAGCTTGAAGTTCCAACCAGTTGATGCGGTGAGTTCTCTCCTCTGGGCTCCAGCATTTTTCTCCCTGTGAGAAAGCACCCCATCCGATGTTGGAAGCATCTGTTTCTATGGTGATCTCTGGGCTCAATCCCGAAATTGTCTTCCCATTCCATACTGCCAAATTCTTGGACCACCACAACAGATCTTCTTTGGCCTTCCGTGTCATCTTGATCTGTCCTTATAGCCTGCTCCATGCAGTGCCTGATGCTTCAGCCTCTGCAAGCTCCTGTAGTGCAGGGGTGCTGGATGAACTGCCGAGATCACTCCTCTTAGTCTTCCTAGCATCCTGGCTAGTACTCGAGCTGAGACTCTCTCTTTCTTTACCAGAAAAACTCCAGTTCCTGAGTAGGATCTGTGTGAGATTTTGGGTGATTCACCAGGAATCCCAAACTTTCCAGCAGTACCACTGAGAATATGGTGTGCTCCATGAGGGTCATCCTGGACTGTGACATCAGCAGCATATTGTCCAGGTAAGTCACACATTGAATCCCTCTGGCCCGAAGGAAACGGTGAAGTATTTCTGTAAAAGTTCCTAGGGCCGTTGATAGGCCAAATGGAAGGCTCTGAAACTTGTATGCCTGGTTGGCCCAAATGAACCTCAGATACTTGCGATGGTCCTTGTAGATTGGCACTGCTAGATAGGCATCCTTCAGATCTATCCGGGTGTGCCAATCCCGCTTCTGTAGCAAATCTCTCACCACCTGTATTCCGTCCAGTTTGAAGTGTGATAGATCATGAAGTGGTTTAGTGGTCTTAGATTGACCACCGGCCTGAATTTTTTACCACCTTTTTGGGGGACCACAAATATTCTGGAGTAGAAGGCATCCCCCACTCTGTTTATAGGCTTGATTGTTCCTTTTTCCAACAAAGCCTCCACCTCTACTTATACATATTGTCAGAAGAAGTGACTCCTGTTTGAGTTATGGGAATGGATTGCTGCCAAGGCTCCCACTCTAGCTCTAGCCTGTATCCCTTGACAGCTTGCAACACCCGTGCACCTGTAGCGATCCTTTCCCAATTGGAAACAAATGATGCTATCATGCATGCCTGCCACTTCTTGTGGCCCTGGACTAGTTTTAGACCTAAATCTTTTCACTAAGTTCCCATGGGACACACTTTTCCTTGCACTTTGGTAAGGAAATGCAGCTCTCTTTCTACTTAGTCTGATCTCTCTGCTGTGGCTTGGTTGGTTTTTGGAACCTTGGTCTTAGGGGATGATCTAGCCGTCCCAAAACTGGACTTCTTGTTCGGGTATGTGATACCCCAATTGGTGCGGTGACCCTGGGGCTTGGAAAATCTCCTGTTCAGGTCGCCGCTTCCTGAAAAACAATTGAAGCTGGAGGTTTTTTTTTGTTCCCTTCAGAGTGGTGACATTATCTGAGAGGAGCCAGGGAGAGAGTTGGATATGGAAGGTGGTGTAGTCAAATGCTTCCTAGTATTGCTGGGAAATACCTCGGCTCACTTCAATGTAGAAAGAAGAAAATCAATTCTAAAGCACCTGAATAAGGATCTGAAGCTTCTTGCAGAGGCAGAGTTTCCAGATAGAGAAGCTTATCTCTGTTCGATGACAATTTTTGAAAGAGAGCTAAGCAGATGGGAGTCTCTTCCTCCTCCTCACTTTCATTCTTGGAGCTGCAGCCAAGCAGCTCTCTCCTCTCACTTCCAGAAATAAAAGGATCAACATAATTCTGAAATGTCTGTAGCTGAGGAGGTGGAAGGAGTCCTCTGCTCTTATAGTCTCTTCCTGCTGGGCTGTGGAGAACCTGGCATCTGGGGCTGCATTGAGATGTGGTATGGTCCCCAAGGATTGCCCCACAAGGGTAGGGGCTGGCCTCAGCCTTGAATTGGCCAGTAACCTGATGGGGGGCATGGCCATGCTCCTCCCCCGTAATACTGGGGCTGTCCAGGAGGGAAAGTTGGATTACTACCTCTAGTGCTTTTCCAGACTCTCTAGTGCCATTGTCTGTCCTGACTCTGCTGTCAGGTACTAAGCCGAAGTAGGCTTCACTGTCTATTTCCTCCCTGCTTGGAGAATTACTGGCTTCATTGTCTGATGGAGCATAGGCTCTACCCTGATGGCTTTCATAGCCAGTTGGGTTATAGTTATTGTCTCTGGTCTGAAGGGGTTCATTGCTTACCATGCAATAGCTCCCACCCTGGTAGGCTTCCTTGCCTGTGGGATTATAAGCTTCGTTGCCTTCATTGCTGCTATAGAAGGCTTCATTGCCTGTGGCAGTGCACCCTTTCTGTTGGCTATCATCGTCATTGGTCTCACTAATGCTGGCTAGGATGCTACACTGACCCCACTCACTTACAACTGTGGCTGGTCCACCTCTCTGCCTGCTCCTAGTTTCAGCAGCAATTTCCCTTAAATTGTCGAGCAAAGCAGGCCAAAGGATCTCGGAGAGCTTCTTTATTGCAGTGGGGCAGTTAGCTAATTTCCCAGCAAATGATTTAGAAGGATCCAACTCCTGTCTGTCCTCTCCCATTTTGTCTATGTCAGTTGTTGAAAGGACAGTGAGTAGAGTCAGAGCTGACCAAGAGTTTGTGAGTTTGATGATTAATACCAACAGCTGGTGATTGGGCTATTGTGTTAGGACAATGCAGAGGACAGGTTAATCGAGCCAGAGCCCTCTGAAGTATTGATCACTAAATTCATTACAGTATTTTTGAAAACAATCACTTAATTAAATAGTTTACATTAACCTCCCATTAAGTAATTTATTCATTTACCTTCTCCTTTAAATAGCTCAGGAATACGTACAGCAGTGCACCCTCTACCGATTTGATATTCTGTCACTTCCAATAAAATTACATATACCTCCCTGCCTTCCACGATGTTATCTTGAGGGAGAGCAATCTCAACGGTAATAGTAGGGTTGTATCCTGTAGGGATACTGGCTTCATGAATATTTTGGTCGAAATCCTCAACTATTATGAAGAAATAATAATAAGGCATGTTACATCCCTTCTTTTCAAAGCTATAGATAGACTGTAAACTTTCTTATTTACTAGTTAATAACCCCAGCCCCTGCTTCTCCCTCCTCCCCAAAAATGTAAGGTTTTTTTATAGCTACACACAGGAAGTTCAATAGTACAGCCAATACCTAAGTATATGCAGGGACTTAAATGATTAATAATACTTATACTTACCCTCAGCAGGATTGTCATTTGAGTGTAATTGGCAGCCTGATCCATTGATTGCCATATATCTCTCCACTGTTAAAGGGATAAGTCTTATATTAGTTGGCCTGTTGAATTGTCCAGCGCCATAGACCTCTACTATAGTTACTGTTTCATTGGAAGGAATGTCTCCTTCTCTAAATGAAATTACCTGCCCTGTACGAAAAAGTCTGAAAATTACATAGAATACAGCGTACCTTCGATTAGGGAAGAAATGAAATAAATAAGCAGTAGGAATAGCTCAACCACAGTACTATAACGCATGCTTACGCAACGGGATAGGGGGAGTAGCTAGCTAGCTACTCGCAAACATAACATTTTTAAGGGCGGGGCAGGTGCAATCATGCAGCAACCTCCGCCCCCTTTAAAGTGAAACCCTTTACCCAACCTCTTCAAGACTCGCATTACGGACCGGGAAATGGGGCGGGAATCTTTTTTACCTAGCGGAGGGAGGGGCATGAGGGTCTGGCCCGCGAGACTGTGCCTGGATCTAATGTAAAACCGGCGACGGAGTTTGCCTGATGGAAGAGAGCTTCGCGTAGAAGTCTTAGTAATTAAGCCCTACCCTAGCTAGCACCCGCGACCTGCTGGCCGTGTGTGATGATGAAGAGTACCCTCTGAGATCGTTTCTCGTGCACTGGATTGCACACACTTACTGCCACACGGTCAGCAATACGTATAGCTGATATTCCCATTGTTGGCTGACAGTTGATCTTGTATTAATGCTAACACAATAGCCAATGCTAGTCTATTAATGATACAAGCTTTGAGGCTTAGCAATCTAAAACATCAGTATATGTGGATGTAACATCCTTTCTCTTCCTTCACAATTTCCACAGTAGGTTCCACTGCATGTTAGTTCAGCTCTGCAGTCCCTAACATAGGCATTATCATGCCTAATGTCCTCCAGCTTGTAGAACTGGAAACCAACAGGAGAGCTGAGAACTAGAAGAACTGATAGTGAAGTACTGCAGTGAATTTTCAATATATGTAGTGTTATTTGGTGTATTTTATGGTTCCAGCCATGCAATGTACTTAGCTAACACACCTGTGGGTAAAAAGTAGTTATAAAATGATTTGTATACAAAATTGTATGCTATACTCTATGTAGCAGCTATTGACTATAATAATAATAATAATGATAATAATAATAATTAATTTAAAATAAGAAAAGGAATGAACCTTGCATATAGGCTGTTTATACCTGACTGCTTTTAAATGTCATTGGTTTATCTTCAATGCCTTGCATTGCGATCTTTTATTTAAGTGTCATAATTGCCAGCCACAATGATTAACGTAGCAGTGTCAAAAAACAACAACATCTGATTACATGGTGCATTGATGACTTGCATGATGCATTAATGACTGATCACATGATGCATTAATGAATGATCACATGATGCAATAACAACTGATCACATGATAAAGATGACTGATTACAATACAAAAAATGCACAGTTGCAAAAGCTATTGGATTAAAATAGATTAGCTATAAAATAATTCATATGTATTTCAAGTCTGTAATCTTCACTTCTTCCTCACAGTACTCCATACCATAGCAGTCGGTGCTTGTAGGACTGGGAAATAGAGAGCAGAGAGAGGGAAAATATGATTAGAATGACAAACAACAAACAAACTACAAACAAGTGTAGGCAGCACAATGATGGGAAAACAAAAACAGTAAACAAAGGTGTGCTTTGCAAGCAATACTTGTGATGTGCTTATGTACAAATGGTCACCAAGCCTGTGCACAAATGAAACACTTCAAAAGAATCTGTCAGTCCCTAGTATAAGTACGTAGCTGTTGTGACCATTTTATACTTTAGCTAACAAATACAGAACTACTTTCTTACTTCAATTTCCTGAGTACTGGTATTTTCTATAGTCTCTAATTCTGACTATCTGAGTTACCAGTAGCTTTTGACTAAAAGCACTCACAGCTTCTATCAATGACAGAGTTTGACATTACATCTGGTAAGGGTCTTAATACCATAGTAACCTTTCACCATAACATTTTGCGACTTTACGAGGGTCAAAGTACAAAATGACATACGCATACCAACAAATATCCCCAACTTTCAATTGTGTTACCCCTGATAGGGTGTCGCTTCCTTCGTGAGCTTGCCAATTAAACAATAAAAACACTATGTTTAGTCGGGCGAAACTCCAACATACACAAATAGGCAAATCTCTTCTCGAAGGACCAGACTCCCTTCCCAAACTTCAAACAGTTCACTTTCGATAAATTCATTCAACAACTCAAACACTTACACTCTCAGTGAGATGAGGAAAATGAAGAAAAAAAAGTAATAGACAAAAGACAGAGGGAGGTATATACACACAATGATAATGGTGGGTGGGCGAATGAGGCGATTATGACAAGTATGCAAGGGCTTCCATGTATGTACGTGGCAAGCATGGCAAGGTACAGTAGGTGACGATTACATATAATCTACACATAGTCAAGAGGGTGATGCACAAACACACATGGTTAGTTCTATACACAGTTAAGTCCATGATAGGGTGTCCAGGTCCAGCCTGGACACACTAAATTATGATATTTAAATAACTTCGCATTTGAACGCAATCTAGTCTGGAAACTAACTTTCCTCTTTAAAGAAGTGTTTATTATTATTATTATTATTATTTAAATTAATAAGTACAGCAATAAAGGGAAAATGAATGTGTAAATACAAAAGGAACAAGTTCAGTAGTCTATGCTGCCTAGAACAGCTACTGAAAATGCATCATGTGATCAGTTGTTGTGTTTATTTACAATCTTTCCTTCATTTTCACTCTGAATTTTTTTCTTCAAGATACTTGGTATGCAGTTTTCATTAGATATTTATATTTTAAAGCATAGCTGTCATCTGAAAGCTGAAATAGTTTTGTGCGGTGTTTATACTAATCAACTTTAAATTCAGATAGTGCATTTTCTCTGGTCGTAAAGCTATAAGTTTACATGATTTGTGATAAATTGAATAATATGGTTCGTACAATTAAAGAGTTCTGACTAGTCACATTTATCTAGAAAAAAAATCACTTTTTTTCCAACCACGCATACCGGTTTGAAAGTGGTCAAGCCTTTGATACAACCACAATATTTGAGAATCACATTTTTTTTCAGAGTGCTGTCAGTGTTTCTTAATGAGTCTCACAGCCATTATGATGGCTGTTTGTTGTTTAGCTTAGACATTGCTGAGGAATATTAGGTGGACCAAGCTCTTAGAAAATGGCTGTTATGCTTCTATGATTAGTATGTGGTTGTCTAGATAGGTCATCACACTTTCCAGAATAATTCAGACTACACTTATTTAGTACCACTCAAGAAGACAGAGGTTTTAATTTTGATAACATGATTGCTGCATAAGATGTGTAGATTTTGCATGTCTTATGCTATTGATGGTCAATAAAGCAACAATTGCAAGGCATAAATTTCTCCCTTTTTTTTCTAAAATAAAATATTTAAACAAATCTTCCTATATATTTCTAATATTCACACGTGCTTTAAAGACATATCAAGTTGCGAACACAATTCATACCAAACAAAAGATAATAAAAAACTCACCTTTTCCCCGTGAGCTGCCTTCCTTCTGTTTTTCCTACAAAAATAAGCATAATAGCAATTGCATTGGAATCCATCATAATTCTTTGTGAGTGCCCACTAGACGAAGACATCTTTCACTCACGTGGATAATATGAAATCTCTTTATTTCTTCTACAGAAGCAGCAGATTAGTAGAAGCATGATAAAAATGAGGCAGCAAAGGAGTATTGAAGTTATGACAACAAGCACCACCCATATCAATATCTTCCAATCATCTGATGCTTCCGGTAGTTCTATGATAATTATGTCAGACGTGGCAATCAATGGAAGCTGAGACGAGTTCTGAGACAGGGTCGTAGCTAATGATGTAGGTGTGGTTATGGTGGTTGGGAGCGACGTTGCTGTAAATGGCACATTTATTTCAAATGACGAACTGCAGTTTTTACCCAATGCATTGACAGCACAAACTACCACACTAGCCACTGGCATTGACAGGATTGTCTGATAAATTAGCTCTGAATTATTTCTGTTCACAGGAAGACTTGTTTCATCGGGTTGTGGCATGTCTGGGTCAATATGACAAGGCCGTCCAGGGCAAGGCTTGATGATGACCACGAAACTTTCTACAGGTTGCCTGGCAGAATTGACTTGGGACCATGAGGCATTGAGTAGTACTTCGTTGCTGCCAGTGAAATTAATCACATTGATGGACGGCGCAAGAGGTATAGCTTCAGAAATGGCAACAAAAGAGAATAATAATATGACAGTTGGCTCAAAGAAACAAACTGCACCATTCTAACTAAAATTGTCATTACAAAGGTACTAGATTAATCTATTTTACACAATTGCATGTGTGCTATTACTAGTGATGTGCCTGAGCACAAATGGCGAGCGAGCCTAATACTATACTACACCAGTGTTAAACGTTTGGTTTTAACTTATAATATTCAAGCTACTAAAAAAAGGCGGAGTTTTTAAATTATGTATTAAACGGTAAAGGCATTCAATGCCATAGTAACCACTCCCCGAAACGTTTGAATTGAAACAAAAAACAAGTCACGTTCTTTAAACTTTTTCTTTGGGATATTCTTAGTAATAGTTATAACACACAATACTTTCACATAACTGAACATACGTACGCAAGACTTACCTTCGTGGTAAGTCTAGTGGACAATGAATAGTCAAGTAAATACTGTTGCGCAGGGCTTATAACAATGACAAATATCGTATTAGCTTACCACCGCCACTAACTTGAATAGAAATGGAACTCCAGTAAGTTTTTGAGTTTAAACTGCACCCACAAAAAAATTCAAAGCAGTAAACAATTCAATTTCTAGGATGATACGGGTAATGATCGTTAAACCGGAGGATACTGTTTAGTGATGTTTGGAACGGGGTCGAACGCTGAGTTAACTCGAAAATACAAGAGGGTCAAGTACAAAATGACATGCGTACGTCCAAACATATAAACAAACAAACATCCCCGATTTTCAATTGTGTTACCCCTGAGAGTGTCTCACTCGCTCCGCTCGCTCGCCAATCATACCAGTTCTAGAGGCAGACTTACTTGAGTCATCCATGATATTTATTGTTATAGTTCCATTGACGTGAGTATGTGGATGGATTGATATAAAAGAACTATCAGGGACAAGATGAACAGTGAAAGTTCTTGTTGGCTGAATTCCAGGTCTGAATATTGTTTGAATTGCTTGAGGTGCACTTGATTGTTGTATGGGCACAAGTTGATTCAATTTTGAGTAGTCTATTCCTTCTGCATGCAAATACAAAAACAATAGTGTTACAAGGTAGTAACTGAAAGCACAAAAATGACAATAATCTGCTTAATAATTAAATAGAATATTATGTATAAATGTGCTAAAAATGTAATAAAAAAAGAATAGCCTAAATCCAGCATTCCTTCAGTTACATTGTTAACCCTCAGTGCACATGGCGAGAGGGTTGTAGTAGTCATCCTGTGTGTCCGCCTGTCTGTCTGTCTGCGTCAGTCTGTTGTCTGTCATGCTCTGATTTTGGAGATCACTGACAATTAATTCTTGATTTAGGTATGACTTAATCAGAACAACACTTTAAGATCTGCTACGGTGCTACTTTTGTAAATTTCAGGATGATTTTGGAGAAACGTGAAGCTGGTACAAGCATTTGTGAGTAACGCCCCCTATCGTTATGTCATAATCATGTGAGCAAACAATTTCTTGCTCCCCACAGTGCTTTGTTTTATGCAGGGAAGTTAATGGAGTGCTGGAAGTGGAGTCTTGCTTAAAAAAAAAAAAATATATATATATATATATATATATATATATATATATATATATATACATACAGGTGAGTGTCTCTGGTCTGTCTAGATTCTTCTCTTATAAAGACAGCGTTTACATCTGCAGTTTTCATTGCTCGAGCTATATTGATCAATTATTCTTTTTGTCTGAGATGATTTTGTATTAGCTGTGTAGCTAGTGTGAACTGAGGGTTCACATCCTCGGTGCTTCATTTTTAGGAATGGTAGCCACATTCTAAATTAGTTAAGAGATGCATAAGCCATCGTGAAAAATGCCATGTTTAGGGTTGTCCAGGCACTCAGCAGTGCCCTCACTGTACCTGAAGACTGAATCAACAAACTGAGATGATTTATTTTAGCAAGTTGGTGCAGGATGTTCTCTCATGTAAAGATGATATGGTAAGCTTTCAATTGTTTTTTTTCTTCTTACCAATTGCAGATCCATCCTCTGATAAAACTTTAGCAAGCTGAACTCTCGCACCCACTGATACTTCAGGATCTAAGCCAGTCACAACAGTGACTGTTTCTCCTTCTGTGATATTAATCACTGGCAGAGTATTGACGAACACATAGTTGAGAACTGCAGAACAGTGTTAGAAATAGCCAACAATAAATATAACAATAATGAGTAATAGTACATGTAATAGTGACTAATACACAGTTGATAAAGTTATGTAGCTGGCTAGTGGTTACCTTCGTCATCTAAGATGGTAACTGATATTGTCCGACTTCTTTCATTACTACGCAAAGGATACCCAGAAGCTGTTGCAGTTAGTGTAATGGTCACAACTCCATCACTTTCAACTAAACTATCATCTATGATGTCTATTGTAATGTTGATACTTGACTGCTCTGGAGGAATGGTGTAGCTCCTGTTCATCCTAAATTCTACACTTTCTAAACAATAATATAATCCAATAATAATAATAATAATAATAATAATAATAATAATAATAATAGTAATAATAGTAATAGTAATATAATAATAGTAATAATAATAGTAATAATAATAGTAATAATAATAATAGTAACTAGCAAGTACCCCGCCACATAGTGGCGCTTGACATAATGCAAAGTTTAGCTAGCTACACGCACTTCATACATACACATGCTCAGTTTTATTACCATTATCGCTGACGTTCGTCGTCGATGTTGCATTCCTTTTTGTTTATAACTCAAAACACCGCATCATTTAGTTAGTTGCCAATATTTCACAAAATTGTACATTGCTAATTCTGTACTAGTGCCACCTGTCACCTTCAAAATACTTCATATAAGCTAAATTAAAATGTATGTCATTATTATCATCATCATCATCATCATCATCATCATTATTATTATTATTATTATACAAGACCATCTAGAAGTTCTAGAATCGTGTCCCATTAAAGTATAGTTGAGTTACCGTGTGACAATTACTCACAAGCGGCGAGTATAGTTCCGAAAATACCATCAGCTCTAGTTCCATCACAAAACCATAGAGCACACTACACAAAAAAGCACTCAGCAGATATTGGACGTGTTACAACTTTTTACTACGTTTAAGTGAATAAATTATTGTGCAGCTACTGGGTTCAAAGAAGTGACACATGCTAAAAGTACTCCTGATACACCAGCAGTGTTTTACAACAGCAGGAAGTTAAAAAAGGAGAGGTTGTGAAAAAATGTGTAGGATTACTGAGTGTTAGTGAGAAACATTAATGTAACACTTGCCTCTGTCTTACCACCGCAACAGCTCTGGATGGTATTAATCCTTCAGCCATGCACATTAGAAAAGAAGAAAAAAAGGGATAAGGAGTAATTTAAGTCCCATTTGATTGATGCTCTATTCAGGATAATTCCACACAAACTAGTGCATACCTGCTGCTGCTTCTTGAATTGTAGCTGTGATGTGCGTTGTCACTTCAGTAGGAACAAGTCTTTCTGCAGTAATGAGCAAGTGAGAGCCACTCTTCTCCGGAAAATGCAGAGATAACTCTGAATTTATGACTTCTCCGTTTCGAGTCCAACGCAGAACTACATGAACAAACCAAAACCACACTGCAATCACTGTTGAGCACGCCCAATGAGGGTTATCAAGGAATTACACTTGAATACTATATTGATAACTAGTGATGTGCTTGAGCACAAATGGCGAGTGAGCCTAAAACTACACTATTGTTTTACGTTTTCTTTGTGATATTCTTTAGCTAAGTAAAGGCACAATACTTTCACACAACTGAACATACCTACACAAGGCTTACCTTCGTAGTTACTCTAGTGGACAAATCATTTTCAAGCACATACTGTTTAGTAGGGCTTATAACGGTGACAAATAGCTTATTAACTTACCACCGCCACTAACTCGAATAGAAATGGAACTCCGTTAAGTTTTTGAGTTTTAACTAAGAATTCAGAGCAGTAAACAATTCAATTTTTAGGATGATACGGGTAATGATCGCTAAACTAGAGGATTCCATTTAGTGAAGTTTGGGACGGGGTCGAACAACGAGCTAACGCAAAAATACAAGAAGGTCAAAGTACAAAATGACATACGTACGTCCAAACATATTATATATAAACGTACAAACATCTGCGATTTTCAATTGTGTTACCCTGTAAGTGTCTCGCTCGCTACGCTCGCTCGCCAATAAAAAAATAACTTAGTGTTTGTTGCTTTATATAGTTACAATGTTTTTAAATGTATTTTATAAAATGAGGCATGTAGAAAAAAAAAAGACCAAAAAAAAAAGATAGAGGAATGTTATAATTATATTGCTTTAGTAATAATGTATTGTATTTTATTAGGTACTGAACAAAGCCTGATAACTGTTGCCACATAGAAAATGCATTAAAGTAAACAGGATGTGGCTTAGGGCAATATTTTTCCATATCACCTGTGTTCATAGTTATTACGTTGGGTTATTACGTCCCCCTAGGTAAATTTCTTGTTACCAAGGTATTCGCCCATGAGCAGTACCTAATAAATTTATTATCCATTGGATACCCGAGAATATCACTCGTCTGATTGGCGGTATTTACGCTCGTGCCTGCGGCACTCGCGTAAATACTAAGCCAACAGACTCGTGATATTCTCCTGTATCAAATGAATAATATATATATAATATTTATTACATAGTCGAGCTGATCAGCTGTGTATTTATACTGGCACTACAGTAGTGTATGGGTATAATAATTTTATTCGCTGTCTCAAGTCACTCCTCATCTTCCTCAAAGTGTTGGTTGCCATTATTTCAATAAAACAGCTGTTCCTTCACGTATAGTTCCTCCACCATCTGTATGGTTGCAATTAACTACTAGCATATCTGAGAGTAACAACGAGAATGTGCAATACAGCATAGGGTAACAACCGTGAGATATCATGAGCTACCTCTCGGGTCATGAACCTATATTATACTATTATAAAGATTTCTAGTAGAGAATGAATTGCATCTATCAGAGAGTGCGGTGCCACTCTCTAGTTGACTCCTTCCAATTTGGACATTCGGTAAAAAACAAAATCCTATATGTCAGCTTTCAGAGAACTGTTATTTTCCAGAAATGCATGCTTTGCTATTGTTCTTGAGACTCCAATGAAACTCCATATCAAATTTCTAAGCCAGAATTTTCAAACATTATCATTAAAAACTTCAAAAAAATTAAGTAAGGAAATAAAGAAAGGTCACTGACCCTATGTGACGATTAATCACTGTCTCTTTCAATGACACCTCACTATTATATACCATACGTTGAACAATGGTCTCTTACTTCTATAATAAAGCAGTGATTTAGGGATATTGCATATGGGGCAAGTGACCGTTCTTGTTTCAGACCTATGCTGGTTTCCATACTTTTTTGGGCAATCCTAAATAATTTTTACATTATTTACTTTCTTTATTAATAATTTATATTAAGCTTGAGCTAATGATAGTGTATTGTCCTTAAATAGCTTGGAGTAACACCTGCTCATTTGTCCCAATCCACAGACTAGTTGACACCAAGCTAGGGTTAACCTGGCTCCATGGCAACCACACTCCCGAAAATTTCCATGGCAACCACACTTTCCATGGCAACCACATTATTTAGTGATTGGAGTGACCACAGATTAACTGGATAATGAAAAAAAGATTTATAGTTACCATTCACGAAACCACACCTTCCAATATGGTTTACACCCTGGGCTTACACCCTCAAACCACACTTATTAGAAACGAAAAAATGAACAAAAGGAGTTTCTTGCACACACTTGGAGTTGCATCATCTTGTTATTCACTCAGTCAACCTTGTAGCAAGTTTAAAAAGTGATATCAGGTTAATCAAATGTTTTGTATGTGTCTAAACCTGTTCAAAATTCAATAAAGTTGGTGCAGCTAAGCTTGGACTCTACTTAACAATGATATAACAAGCATGTGTACCTTAAAAACAGGAGGTTCCGGGGAATCAAAATTGGCATCAAACGGCTGATTCAGCAACTTCAGTGTGCCAGAATTGTTCAAATGAAGTTAAATAAGGCCTCACAGCAATTTCCTTATGCTATGAGTGATGCTGCTTATATGAAACAAAACCCCCAAACATCCTGATGTTCTTTCACTCTCTCTGCTCAAGTCTTCTAATTGTTTCACCTATGCATACCTTACCACAATTGCAGGGTATATTGTACACTATATTTTTCTTACTGACTATATTTTTGTTACTGCTGTAGTGTACCAATTGCAAAGTATGCACACACACACACACACACACACATGCAAATTGCAAATTTTCTTGCAACCGCTAATGGTTATGCGCAAAGCAGGCACTGTGAGCCGGGCTAAGAACTCGCAGGGGAACAGACCTTTCCTTACAGCAAGTGGTGTGGGCACCCAAAGTCCCACCTGGACCATTGCTGTTTCATGAGAAAAGGCCTTGAATTTGCACCCTAGCAAATGCCAGGTACTCAAACAGCTGGGTGGACTGGTGGGGCTGGTGAGAGGCAGATGGAATATCAGATGGAAAAATGCCAGAGTGAACTCAGGACCTCAGACTGTGAGCCAAGGACACAACCACTACACCACACAGCCACACACACATGCCACTGCAATCTCAAACCAGGTTAAATTAAGGCATTCATCAATGCAAGCTTCAAATTATAAGTTGTAGCTTTTACTATACTTATTAAACTTAACCCTTTACCTGTCAAAGCCGAGAATTCTCGGCGCGCAAAGTACCCGCGTTAAAAAATATTTTAAAAGACTAACGATGTGAAGTTACGTTAGAGTATACGTATAAAAACACGCGTCTTGAGTTGCTCTATGACGTAAAATTGTTTATAAATAGCATAAAAGGATGTTACTAAGGCCTAGGTTAAAAATAAACCAGACCGTTGATTAAAAAAATAACAAAATGGCCGAACGGTTTACTGCGGTGGAATTGTTGGATAGGCTCCATCACTGAGGCTGTCCAATGAGTCTTCCAGCATTGCTACATCATCAACTTCATCAGAAGTTGAGCTGCTAGTGCTTCCTTCGTAGTCAGAGGGGGCCACTACTGTCTCAGACAGAGTACCAAGGTAAGAAAACATTCTGTCATCCTCAAAATCACTTTCATCGCTTCCTGAGATGTCGCAACTGTCTAAGTTGCACCACCAGTAAGTATGCTTTGTTGCTACTAACATGATTATTGTTGTTGTTTTTTTGGTATAAGACTAGTTATGAACCAATGTTTAGCTACACTTTTACTAAACCACTAACTAAGTGGTTGTGGTAATTCAAATTTCGAATGCAGTTTATACTAGGCTAATTATAAGGTAAAATTATGTCATGATTTGTTGGCACTAACTTTGTTTGATTTTGACATGAGACTACTTGTGAACTAATTGTTTGGCTACATTATTGCAAAGGTCACTAGCTGGGAATTCAAATTTTTAAATTTAGCTATTTATGAAGTCAAAATATGTAATAAAATTTAGATGCTGGTGTCAATGATGGTGGTGAGTCAAGTGATGGTGCTCAGTCAAGTGATGGTGCTGAATCACATGGGGAAAGAGAGCGATCCCCATTGGAGAGCAATAATATGATTCTCTTAGAACATATAATCATTTTGTATTTTTTTTCTCCATGTTTTTTATGGTTATTTTTTTATGAAATCATGGTTTTCACTTATTGTTCTGCTTTGATACACATTCAATATAATTATATAACATTTTTTCATATTTATATAAATGATTTAGCAAGAAAATACAAAAAAATAAAATAAATCGGTTAATTAATATTGTGGTTTTGTTGCTAGGCAACCTAATTAATGTGGTCAAGTGTAAAATTAACTGATAATTACAAAAATGTATGGTTGCTAGGGACTTTGACCAATATTTATTTTTTTATGAATTTTTAAATGCATTCACTGAATCATTGGAAAAAAATTGACAGGGAAAGGGTTAAAGAGGAAATAATAAACATTGTTATGCATTTCTGGTATGTGTTTTCCCAACATAAATGCTCCAATCATTCCTATACAGTTTACTTCACCACTTGTCAAGCCATAGAAGACAAAAACAATGAAACAAATATAACATTCTGAGGAAAAAAAAGGTAATGGTATACAATTTGCTCATTAATTATTCATGGAGTTACTGTTTTTGTTTGTATCATCCACTACACTTATTTTTATGAACTATGCTCCAAACATGAAATTATAATGTGTTCAAGTTTCTTTATTAGCTAGCTCTTGCTTTTCAATGAGCAGCCAGCAAGGCTTGACCGAGGACCCCCTGAGGCAAATTTTCGGCGTCAAATCTTGGCTTCATCATCACTCCTAGCTTTAGTGTGACAGCTCCCCTGGCTACTTTAGGACTTACTCGAGGGTCAGTCACAGCAATTTTGGCTCAATGGGCCATGGATCTCCAGATATTCACGATTTTGTGCCTTAGAGACGCCATTTTATCTTGATCTGGGAGACAAAACTGAGATTTTCTCGACAACCGTCAGCTTTCTTCACGAAAACTTTTTGACTGGCCCTGTAATGATGTTCCTACAATTAGATAGTGCACCCTATACGGCAGAGTTGTTGACGACCATGCTGTAATTTGACGCCGAAAATGTTATATTTGCAGGAGGTCGATCTTGGGCTGCCTATTCACTATGAAAGCTGACTACAAAAGAAATAGGAACTTTTAACAGCAAACTTTCATTGTTTTAAGTTTAGTTACATAAAAATAAGTGTAGTTGGTGATATAAACAAAAGTTGTAACTCATGAATAATTAATGAGCAAACTGTATCCTTTCTATGCCTAGTCCCATTCATTATGCTGATCTTGCAGTTACATAATTATGTAAACGAAGATTAATGACACAGGTGTGTTATTGAGCATTATGCAAAAGGAACTTAAAAAATAGATTTTGCAGTGCTGTTATTTTGAGCTGTAGACAATGTTTACTTCAGATTCAATTATACACTATTATATAACATTAAATTGCATTGTAAATAAATGTTTTAGCTTTGTGGCATGGCAGGTTTTGCATTGTACTATAATGCCTTAGTAATTCAAGTAATGTAATTTTAAGCAAACTCGCAACTTATGACAATTAAAAATGATATCTTTCTGAATAAGCTATTCATGTATCCGGAATAAAACATAATTGACACATTCAATTTTCTGAAGTTTATTTGATTTAGGACATCTTTAAGTAGTAGTGTTCTTGCTTCTCATAATTTATAAAACAGCTGGATGGAGAATAAGGCCATAGTTTTGTCGTAGGCTATTGTACATTGTTGTTTCTGTTGTAATGTTGCACTGAACAGGTGGGTTTATGAGCATGCTAATTCAATTATTATAAGCTAGTAAAAGTACCCCCCATACCATGGTGCTTAAACTTATTCTCCTGTTTCATCTATAATTGTATTCCTCCTTTTTACCTTTGCTGATTGAAGAGATACACTCTCCTGTTTCTCTGCCACTCTCGCCTTCTTGTTGTACCTGGTCTAGCAGTTAATGAATTCGTCTAGCCAGTAGTCTAGCGTAGCCTGACAATTTCCTTCTTTACAATTGCACTCTTGGTTTATCCCGTTATTTCAGTGCTAGTTCATGAAACCTGCTCACCTGTTTCTCTGCCACTCTTGCCTATACTATCCATTTATGTTGTATCAGGTTTGGTGCTAACCAGTTTGCCTGGCGCTCTTGGTTTACCCGGTAATTCCGCACGAGTTCACGAGTATTGCGTGTCTGCGTGTCCTAGCTCACTGGCTCATGAATTATTCATGAATACCTACATTGTCGTCAGTCACGGGTATTTATATAGATGTGATACAGCTATCAAAAGTAAAGTATGCCAACTGAAGTTCAGTAGCTGTTGTTGAAGTTTATAATTGAAATATGAAACATAGAGATATATAGCTATTTCTGGTTGAAATGATTGCTGGTTGAAACGATTGCTGGTTGAAACGATTTCTGGTTGAAACGATTGCTGGTTGAAACGATTGCTGGTTGAAACGATTGCTGGTTGAAACGATTGCTGGTTGAAACGATTGCTGGTTGAAACGATTGCTGGTTGAAACGATTGCTGGTTCTAAATGTAATCATGTACATAAACTTTGACTTTGTGTATTCATTAAGTTTCAACGGGCTTGTAGCTATGGCCAAATTTTCTCGAAGATAAAAGTCAGAACATAAATATCTGACAAATTATCTACACACTAGTAAACACCAACAAAGGACAAATGGAATCCATTTTAATATGCAATAGATGAAACAAATGTGATTTGCTGATAGGGAAGTCTTTAGAGAATTTTATAACCTCTAAGAAACTTATGAATATGAAAACATGTAACCATGGTAGTATACAATGCCAACACTAATACACACAAAAAAAAAAATCCAGTACAACTATGAAAATGAAATGGTCATAAGATGTTTCAAGGTGTGAAGTTTTTTGATTACATTTTATAACTTAGTTTTTACAATTACTGGTCTTTCATGTGTCAGCAACAGCGCTCATTTGCTGTTCATCTACATGTGCATATTAGCAGCTTCAAAATCACAGGGCTGAGTTATTGGCATCTAACTACCATCTCATTATCACCATCCTTGCAAAACTAAGGTGTCAATTAAGTTTCGAAAGAGAGAGAGAGGGAGAGGATGTTCGGTAAGCTTATATTCAATGGCAATTTTAATTTGCCTTCTTTCACATCTGGACAAAAGTAGAAAGCTTACACTCATTGCGCCTCTTCAATTCTATGCCAAAACTTTGCTTGATGGTGATTGGTTGCTTATAAAAATAGGCTGAACTTATTTGTGGTTATTGTTGTTAATGTTTTAAATAAAGTTATCTTGTCTCTGTATTATAAGCCCGGGATCTTTATTTCAAGTATCTTTCTCTCTTTCTGCTAGCTGACAATTTATTAGAAAAGTATAATTCAACCAGCAATTGACCAAACTACTATCACAAGTATTTACCATTTCTTTTCTTCATGCCCAAATGTCAGCTACACCATACTAAACTAATATAATTAGGTGTATAATGCTTACATTGGCCTATGAATCGCTCCAAAATTCTGATAACAGTGCAGCCTCTTGTAATCGTGGCTGTAGAAACTCCGGCAATTTCCAGGAGCACAACAAATACTTCTTCAGTCTCCACCACATTATCCACATGTATACCAACATTCACGGTGATGGTTTCCAATTGAGATTGGCTCGGAGGAAAGGATGTATGAAGTACAGTGTTGTCAAAGTCATCGGCTGAACATAGAACCAACATAATCAAAATTGAATGGAGGTATAGTATTGCTTTACCTTCTGCAGGATCATCAAATCTGCAGTCAGTCCTTCCTGTCTTAAGGTACTGGCTAACAGTCATTGGAGTAATAGTGAGATTTATAGTGCTGGAGATCGCCTCACTTCTGTCTATTCTGACTTCTGTGATGTTTCCACTTGAGCTGAAGTCACTTTCTACAAAGAAGATTCGCTGACCTGTTCAATGTAAAAAAAAATATAGCTGTATAAAATAAGTGCAGCTTATAGTTTGAGCTAAAACTAACTTACCACGCAGAATGCCACCGCAAAGAGACAACACTAGGATAAATACCTGGCATGCAGCCATGACGTCCGTTCATCCAAGGAGATACGGGATTACTGCCACTGAAGAGCATTTTATAATGGTAGCGCGCATAGTAGAACCTAGAATAATGGTAATCAGTTAAAGCTTCCGCTTTACACGGGTGTTTCACCTGTGGCACTTTAGCGTTTTGTACCAACAATCAGATTTCCGGTAGGTCATGAATATATTCATATCTGCGTTGTTTTAAGAACTAACTTTTAGACGATCATATCTTATTTTCTTCATTTCCAATTCCAATTCTAATCATATCAGAGCTAGAGTGACCGTTTTCCAGTCTAGATTATATTCCACTGCACACAAAAAAAATCCCCTCCAAACCAACCACGCATGGGATCACAAGTGACCTTGTGGGGCTTCTTTGAATAGTCAGGTTAATGAGGTTTCTACTTGAGGTTGTTACTGGAGACTGGAAGCTGGTTCCCTTAATTTCATTTAGGTAAGAGTGTTAATTAATAAATGAAGCAACATATCAATTATTGCAAGAATAAATGCTACTTATTTTGTTCCCTGAAATATGACCCTACAAAATATACAAGTTTCAATGGATTTTCACATTGACCAGCTCCAGAAGCAGTGCAGAATCTGTGCCAACAGGCTCTGTAAAGTCAAAGGAAAGAAACAGCCAGTTCACTCTTGTACAAATCACAAAGAGGACCTTCTCACATTTGTGGGAGTGCACATCGATGATGAGTTGACTTCACCCTCTAAGTTCTGCAATTCTTGTTACTTGAGAATTGGTAGGGAAGCCAAAATGAGTGGTTTTCCAACTCCATCCATTAAACCAATGATGGATTGGACACCTCATCAAGAAAACTGCACAGTAAGAGAAATAATCATAATAATAATTAAAATTACAATATAATAATTAAAATTATAATATAATAATAATAGTAAATGTTTCCATAAAATAATGTGAATAAATAAATGAGTAATAATTTTTATCTTATCGGACTCACAAATGGACTAAAAAATGTTTTTTCCAAGAATTAAAAAAAAAATTGATTGATGTTTTTTTTTTGTGTGTGTGTGTGTGGTGTGCTGTGTGAAAAAAAAGGTATGTGTACGTTTTGAACAGGTGGCAAAAGGAGGTGGACAGCACAAAAAAGATCCAAAAGGAAGAGGTAGACCTAGTGGAGAGACACCAAGGAGTGTGATAGGCTACATAATGTCCATTGATACCACTGCCATGCCAAGTCAAGATTCCAATCCTACTTGTTTCAATCCTTCCTCTCATACAGACACACTTACCTGCTGTATTGTCTTGGTCTGCTGAATAGTTCAGCTTTCTTGCGATAATCTTATTTGTGCTAACTGCTGCTGTGAATCAATGCGTCAGTCTCATTCCCTGGATTGTCCTTGATGTAATACCCACACCCTAAGCCAGTCCACAATTAGCACACCTTCTGCCACCGTTACGCAAGAGCATGGAACCTCTTTGTGGTGGTTCCTTTGTAATGTGATTAAAATTTGGCGCCATTACGCGGCTTCTAATTCTCCTTATTGTGGTTAGTTGGTTGATCGACTTGATAAGCTGTGACTGATTAAATCTTAGCTGAACTTTAATTATAAGTGATTAACTGCACGTATTGTGTATGTATTGTTGTGACACTGCTGAACAGATACCTCCAAAACGCTTTTTTTTTATGCTGGCTGTAATGAAAGGGCTGCAGAGTAGATATTAAGTGTCTTCTTTCAGTACTAATAAGTGTGGTGTTGGAGAAAGTCTAGCTTGTGGAACTGATGTCACCAAAACTGCATCAATAAGCTTAAAAAAATAAAATAAAATAGTGGAAGTCAAGTAGTTTCCTGCAAAAGAAAGTTTGCCATAAGGTACTCTTACAGAGTCTAGAAATGATGATTGGAGGGTCTGGGACTTGAACCTTATGAATTTCATTCCCTTCGCCATGAATCCTAGGGAATAATACTTTAACTTGTATAGCTTATGGTCCAGTATCAGTAAGGCACATACCATGGGGGGAAAACCACGGCGCGTTAAAAAAAAAGACCTCTCAACCTAACAATCAGATATTGAGATCCAGGTCAAAAAATGTTAAGATTTGCTACACAAATAATACACTGATATTTCTATAAAGGCTCTTGTGTGTAATGTCACTGGAAGGTACTAAAATAAAGCTTACTGAGTCTGTGAATGAAATATTCAAAATTAAGTCTTATGAATGTCCAGCCCACTAGCTAAGCATGAACTAGTAGCTAGTGCTCTTCCAGCACAATAAAATATCATTTTGTGTGAATTTGGGTAATGTAGAAAACCAGCTGGATTGAGTAGATATAACTAAATGTTGAGAAATGGTGGGTGTAATTCCACCACAAGAGAATGGTTGGTTCTAAACACTGAAGGACCAGCTCTGGGTTTGTTTCCATGAGCAGTAGAATATAAGAGGAATCGTGGGAAATTTGGGCAGGGCTTCGCCTGGCACTACACAGTAACTAACAGCGAACTCAAACACTGGCACACGTATGGCAGGGAGGAGCTGCTAGTGTGCTGTAGAGCATAATGAAGCAACCAACAGGTAAAGGGTAAATCATATACAGGAATGATGAGATAATGAAGCAACCAACAGGTAAAGGGTAAATCATATACAGGAATGATGAGATAATGAAGCAACCAACAGGTAAAGGGTAAATCATATACAGGAATGATGAGAGCATAATGAAGCAGCCAACAGGTAAAGGGTAAATCATATACAGGAATGATGAGAGCATAATGAAGCAGCCAACAGGTAAAGGGTAAATCATATACAGGAATGATGAGAGCATAATGAAGCAGCCAACAGGTAAAGGGTAAATCATATACAGGAATGATGAGATACAGATAATAGTCAGTTTAGATCAGGGGAGGAGTTTTAGCAATGAAAACCACAGAGTTACTTGTTAGTTTGCACGCGGTGGCTTGGATGCTTGGATTGACTGATGTGACTCTGTTGGAGGAGGGACTATGGCAGTAGCTGGTGGGAGTGAGTGTTGATCAATCCCAAACAAGATAGAATATTGAGAATTGGGTCATATTGAAAAGACTCTGTGTATGCAGGCCCAAAACCACACACACCACTAATTATACACACACCCTTTACTCCACCAGCCACACCCATCATACAATCAATGTTCAGTAGCATTGTTGTAGCTCGTTTTATATAGCTATTGATCTCTTTAAAGAGTTGAATTTTGTAATGAAGTTATAGCTAGCAGGACTCCATTAATTTTGTAAGAACTGACATAAGGATGGATAATGCCCAAGTCCTTCAGTCAAAGAAAAAAACTTTTTCAACATTATTTTCTGAACCATTGTCACACTGAACCACTGAAAAATGTAGCTAAATGTTCACTTCTTTGACAAAAAAAAATGGCTCCAATACTTGACCCTGGTTTGACCCTTGACATAGCTCACTGTCAAATCCTTCATGACTGTCCAAGAAACATGTTACTGGCATGACCACTAGCTAGTTGGCTCTAACCAATGACATCAATTGCAATGCACCTGGAATCTGGTAAAGTCTCGCACATACTACCCAATATGCCTCATAGATTCGTGTTTATATAGCTAGATATTTAAATGTGACAGGTACAATTTATCTCAACTTAGTGCTAAAATACTGGAGGGTAAAGCCTTCGACGCGCAGAGAAACTGGCAGTTGAACTGGGCTGTATTCAGCAAAGCAATTGAACTAGAAATCGAGAAACATAAATTGAATTGCCACTTCATACAACACATCATACGCAATTAAATCGCACTTTTTAACGGCGACTAATGAAGTTTTACGTAGAGTTCTTTTTAGCTTTCAGAGCGTCTCACAGCCTGTCATGTTGGAATCCTTGGCTACTCTACTCGATGTAGCGGTAAACTTTCAGCCAGAGGTAAGCTGTAGATTGCATGCAATAGTCTCAAAGCTACGCCGTTTTTTTAGCTAAAGAAAGAATTTTTCCGATGACTTACTTCTGGAGCCTATATCTCAATTTTTGCACGAAATGCCCCCTTTTGTCAGAGCCTGTCACAAATTTTTAATAATAACGCATACTAAAGTGCAAGCCTGAATTGGCTTGCCTGAGAAAATATATGTCAGGGATGAGTCACATATTGTGCCATTCTTGTAGTGTCTGCTTCTGTTAAACATGTGAAAGCAATTTTGTAAGCATCAATGAGTTTCAACGACTAATATAGCAATACATATTCCAAAATGTAACAGTATTATAAAATAATGATGAATATCTAGTCTTGATGTCAGAATGGGTTAAAAAAATAGATGGGCTATTCACATGTATTTCAAGACTGTGTTTGTGTCTTCTTCAGTCTCTAACGTGGTTGTGGAACTGTCACGACTAAAACAAACACAACAAAGAATATAATTAATCAAAATCGAGTGTCAGTGGTGAACCAGTATAAGTGATTAAATACTAGTACTAAACTCATGTCATGCAAGCATGTTTTGTTTCAGTTCAGAAAAATGATAACATTTTGCCTATTTCTTCTTTGTATACAAGATGAGCTTACATACGGGTACTAAAAGTAGTCACTCTGAATTAATTGTTAAGTGAATGACATACACTGACAAGTTTTTTTTTCTGTGCTGTCTAATACAAGTACTCAAAACATTCACTTTGAAAAAATTTCTAATTGATGCATTTTTACAATCAAGTTTCTGAAGACAACTAGTAACCATGTAATGTAATCAAGAATGTAATGATGAAGATTGAATGTTGAGATTTATGCAAGCTATTGCCTATCGAAGGGATAAATATCACTAAAAACAAAGTGATGTAATCATAATTTGACGATAAGCTTTTCTGTTACTACTTCCCATGAATTTATAACTTAACCTTATAAAATGATTTAAATCCTTGGATCTCCTGTATGAAACATAAGTAGTTCCTTAACTTTCTTCACCTCTGGACCTTAATGAATACTAGATATGGTGACATCCTGAACCTACTCAAACTCCCAAACTGTGAATATTGATACGAAATCTCCCACTCTTACCATCCTAGAATGAGAGGGAGTCACAAGTTAGTTTAGTGACACCCTTCCCATGAATTTATAACTTAACAAAATGATTCAAATCCTTGCTAAAGTTGTCCTTAGGGTTGAGGGTGACTTTGGCAAGAAGTGAAAAAAAAAAAAAGCTGTTATTTTTATTATTTCACCCAAGAATGAATAAATACCCTTTTTATCATTGTGCTCGCTTACCTTTTCCCTCTCAGTTGCCTCTTCATTCCCTTTCCTAAAGAATTGTAGACAATACATTACTAACACATAAAACAACACATTAATTGACATACTTGGATAGTAGGTCCTCATTTGATCCCTTCCACAGCAGTAAAGACAGAGGAGTAAAATGATAAGAAGCAATAAACAGAGAAGGAAGAGCACCACACAAAGAATCACAACCCATATTATGAAAGTGCGATTTGTAATGGGTGCCATGGAGATATTCTCTGGGACGATAGTGTGAGAAGTTGTGCAGTTTCTTCCTAGACCATTCACAGCACACACAACTACTCCGAATGTAGAGTTGATTCTGTCTACAGTCAGTATAAGCTGCTTGGTGTCCTGGCTAACATTGAAAATCATTTCATCAAACTGTGGCATGTCAAGGTCAACAATACATGGGGTTTTAGAGCAGGATTTGACGATGACTTGGAAGATCTCTGGTTGGTTTGGAAGAGAAGAAAGTTGTGTCCACATCACAGTGAGCTTATCTATCCCAGTGAAGCTAATACTATCAATAACTGGTACTAGAGGAATACCTTCAAACAGGAGAAAAACATAGAAGTGAACATAGCCACCAAATACTATTCATCATTTTTTCGTGTGACTAATTCCAATGATCATATTTGATTTCTTTTATTAACTCAAGTGCAAGTAAAAGTGATCAATACAGGGCTTATCTAGAAAAATAGTATTTGGGGGAGGGGGGAGGGGAGGCTTGGCCAAGTCTACCACCACCCTTTATAAGTTACAAGGCAGTGAGTTCAGCCTGATGGCAAACTACACACAACATGCAAATATTAGTGAGGATGCTAGGAATTTTGGGGAGAAGCTTCTTCCCCTGCCCTCCCATTAGACCGAGCCCTGCAATACATATTATTCATTTAATTTAGTGGTGGTAGCAACCTACTTGACTCATCCAGAATATTGATGGTGACATTTCCTTGAACATTAATTCGATTATTAGTATTATTGACAATTGAACCACCAGGTACGAGATGCACAGTGAAGCTGGTTGTTGGCTGGAAACCCTGGCGGAACATGGTCCTGATGGTTTGACTATGCACTGCAGTAATACCAACTACTTCATTGACCCTTAGGTAGTCTGTTCCTTCTGTGAAAAGAACAAGACAACAAGAATTATTAAATGTATATTCTCTTTTCACAGGCATTTCAAACAATACAGAATTAAAAGTGAGAATATGTCTAATAAATATAAGAAGGCTGAGAAAAATTGTGAAGCAGATATAATGACTAATATATGACTTAATCCAATACTTTTTTTTAACTCTATCTTAGCCTTTTGAATTGCGAGGTGACTGATATGCATTTTGCACACATTATTATGGTGATGACATGGAGTGTGAATAATTACAATTGCTTATTGTCTGAACTCTATCTTCCCTTACCTACTGCCGACCCATCTTCTGTTACTATCTGGACATAATCTGAGCTCATTCCAGTTGATACTACAGGATCTAAGCCACTTATTAGAGTAACCGATTCTCCCTCCGTGACATTGATAACTGAGCTAGCATTCAAGAAAGTGTAATCGAGAACTGCAAAAACATTAACAACAAAAGCATCATACAATTACATAGCTAGCTCTAGATGATTATTATGCTCAATATTTTATTATTAAACCAGTAAAGTGTGTGGCTAGTCTAAAATTATCCATGAACACAAAGTATTATTGTTCATCTAGATAGAGGGCAGGAATATTGAAGTACTTACAAGCGTACCTTCATTATCTAATATCATCACAGTTACCGTACGTATCCCCTGACTGCTACTTAGAAACAGTCCAGGAACTCTTGCTGTGAGGGTGATGGAAATATTCTCATCTGGCTCAGTAGTTATGTCATCAACAATGTTAATTGATATATTCACACTCGACATATTTGGAAAGATGGTGAAAGATCCACCAAGTGTGAAGTCTATGCCCTCCATCACTGAGGGAAGGAATGGAATGGCAATTAGCATAGAGTTCATGAAATGTGATACATTCCTTACAATTTCCTCCTTGCAGAGATGTTGCTATGGTTGTGGTTAGTTCCGATGGCTCCAATCTCTCCGCTGTCATGATGACCTGGGAACTATTACCCTCAGGGAACTTGAGGGATAACGAAGAATTCACTATTTCTCCATTGTAAGTCCAGCGTAGTACTGTAGAGGGACAGTTATTTTGAGTCAATTAGATCATAGGTAAAATGCTAAATACACTGTAATAAATATTATTAGAGATGCCATCTCTAAATAGATACTTGAATACCACAAATGCCCATATTATTGTTATTACTAATTATATTTGTCCACATATAGCTAGTGTTTTTAGCATCAAGTCATACTGTAAACTTACACAGTCTTTTTTCATACTGAGTGTATTTAGAGTACAAAAAGTTGTGGCTATATACTGGCTTTCCTAAAAGCAAGCTTCAAAGTTCTGGCTTACTTTAGGCTGTTGACTTTACTGTCTTCAAAGCTAATGATCTATATTTGCCAAGACAGTGTTTGCTGACTTAATGTTGGTATGATATGACACTAGACATTGTCTTTGATCATAACTTAGAGTGTATGCTAACCAGAAAAGTTTAGATAGAAATTCCCGTAAACAAGGAAGCTAATTGTATGTTTATAATAATATAATCTGTTGTTGCTTTGGAATTCTTACACTAGTTTAAATTTCATAGGAAGTTACCTACTTTGAACAATGATCCAGCCATTCTCGGCTGAAATAATTATAATAATAGCAAATTTTCTCGTTACCTGACATTTCAACTTCTTGCCGAAGTTGGCCCCTGAAGAGGACTTCGGCAAGGTGTGGAAACGTCAGGTTATTTAGTTAACATGATATTGGCTGTTAGAACAAGAAAATTTGCTATACTTTGAACAATGTTTTGTTTGATTATAGCCAAATTATGAAAATTACTGATAAGGGAATTTGCAAGTAATATGAACCATAATCATAGTTAACTACATGCTATAATATGTTATAATTCACTAGTTTTATGTGCAATGTATCTGTATCCATAGCTGCAGTCATGTGACTTTATTAAAAACAAATACACTTCTACTCATCAGCAAAGCATGCACATGTTATTTCTAAAATAAGATTTTAATCCTTACCTTCCACACATCACTATATACCACTGGAGTCCACAACATACTCCATTCTAGCCCACTAGTCAATGATTAAAACTACTTATTTGTATTGTGAGGCATTTGTATACCCTTATGCACCACTACTTTGAATTTGTAGGATTTCTTGCTGGTTAAAATGAAAGATGAGGTAGTAATAGAGTAGTATAGGGGTCACTAATGCCCAAAATAGCCATGTGATAGTGGAAGTTAGCTATACTGCATTGAGCAACTAACTGAGTATAAAACACACACACACACACACACACACACTAAAATGTTGATATTTTGACTTTTAGACTCATCTTTCCTGCATGCCATTCTAGTTTGTTTAAACTTGTACGGTTTCATAAAGGGATCAGAATCCACAGGAATGGTCTAGTATTACTCTCAATTACGGGAAGAGCATTCCAATGGCATTAGAGAAATTAACGAGGAAAAAACCCTTACTATAGCTAATTTTGACAGTGGTATCGACATTAAATTCACCAGACCACAGGAATGGCTACCGTGTTTGAGCCAAGAAAATGTGCATGTCTTTCTTGAGGATATTAGAGTCTGGCATGAAAATAATTTGATTAATTTACTTTAGGACTGAAATTATGGTAGAAATTTAGTTTATTTGAGACAAAGAACACATTGAAAGTTAATTTTTGCCCTAACTTCAGGATATTAGAGTTCATAGCTATACAGTACTGCAATCATAGCTTGAAATAATGTGGAACATTACATTATTATAAAGAGAGCGTTAATGGTCAAAAATTCAAACTTACTTTCTCCGGAAAATGTTTCTTGAATGCGAACAATAGTGCAACTTCTTGTGATAGTTACTGACCCTCCGGATGTCTCCAAGAGTACCACAAATACTTCTTCACCTTCCACAACATTGTCTTCAAATATACTCACTTCAAACGTTATCGTTTGAAGGTCATCACTCGTGGTCTGAGGGAATGTTTTAGTCTGTGGTGTGCCGTTAAAATCATCAGCTAGTATAACATCAGAGTAACTATGATCACTGAAACTATAGACAATTATTTTTTGACAAATGAACTCTGTTATGTGTTCAGTATTTATAATGTGTAAAATTAAAACTTCTGTTTGATTCAAACCACCAATATATATTTAACTACAGTCACATGACTCTAAGTTCAATATATTCATTTGCCAGTACTTATATCTAGCAAATGCAAAATTACTTCTGTAATATTTTTAATCGCACTGACCAAACATCCTTACCTTCTGCAGGTATACTATTTGAGGCCACAGTACAACCTGTCCCACTTCTCATTTGATATTGACTGATGGTTAAAGGAGTAACAGTAACATGTACTGGTGAGGAGGGATTGGCACCACGCTTGTTCACTACCAAAGATGTCCTGTTACCAACGGAGGAGAAGTCCAATTCTTCGAATCCAATTTGTTGTCCTGAAAGAGTTAATACATGTGCCAATATAGGAAACGCCCAAAGCATTATTTTTGACTAACCATTATTTAAGCCAGCAAAGCAAAACACTAATATTGCACAGTACGCTACCACTCCAACCATTTCTGGGTACAATATTTTTCCACCGAAAATCAACTTCTGTCTCCTCTTAGCGAGTGTGGTTCAGGACTAAACAGCGCGCGCGGACACTGGCTATATATAAGTTAAGGATGAACATTTCAATTCTAATTCCGATTCTTTCCTCGCGTCACTAATGTGTCAACATGGATCCATACTACTAAGAATTCCTGATAAAATAAGCCCATATGAATGCAAAATAGCTAGATATTGTATTGCGTGATGACGAACTGGATAAGTCTCGCAAGCCACACCCTAACACTCCGTGTTGGGTCTGGGAAAATTCAGCATGTGTCAGCATTTTTTCTAAGGCGCGGACAAATTTTCTAAGGACCGGACTAAATTCGCGAAAAACTAGCGCACAGCGAGCGCGCATGCCTGGACTTCGTGTAAACTAGTCTCTCCACGTCCAACTTATTGATAACCCTACTTCTTATTTGGTGGCAATGAGTGGAAGAGAAATATCTGTTACTTGGCAAAGGTAAGAAAAAAATAGCTCAGACAGCACTAATAAATGGGAAACACTTTAATAAGCTTTGGTGAAATTATATAACCGTATTTAAAATAGTTGACAGTACACAACCTCAACAGGATTATCTTAAAGAATTAATGTCAACATAGCATTGTTTTATGCATTGTAATAGTATTCCATTACTTTATTACATTGAATTATAATCATTCTTGTTGCCATTGCCATAATAATAACAATGATAACACAACAATTACACTATTAGTAATAAAACTAGAATTACTACTATAAAACTATATTGTTATTGTTATTGTGGTTATTTCTATTATTTGTTATTATTATTATCTTCATTATTATCTGTTATTGTTATTATTATTATTATAACTATTATTATCATTATTATTATGAATTCCAGCTAATTAAAAAATATGCATCCCTCTTTTATTTTGAAGCGTAGACACATGAATGAATGAATTCTAGCTAATTTAAGAGTACACAACAGCTTCCCCTCCTTTATTTTGAAGTGTAGAAACATTGTGTTAATATGTGTTAGTGAATTCTAGCTAATTAAAGTTTCCCCTCCCGTATTTTGAAGTGTAGACACATGTGTTAGTGAATTCTAGCTAATTAAAGAGTACGCAACAGTTTTTCCTCCTTTATTTTGAACTATGTCTTAGTAAATTTTAGCTAAAGATAGGGTTTTCCATGCTGTGTTTGGAAACAAGTCCTAGATATTGTGTATGCAAGGCCATAAGCCGGGTACCGTTTTAAAACGGGCCAGACCGTTTTAAAATGGGCCAGACCATTTCCAAACCTCAGACAGTTTTAAAACAGGCCAGACCATTTAAAAAAACAGGCCAGACAACAGGCCAGACTATTTTAGAACAGGCTGGTCAAACTATTCAAACCATTTCGAAGGTTGTCAAACCCTTTTTAAAAGAATCAGATCATTAAAACGAGTCGGATAGTAAACCTGGCAAAAAACAAAAACAAAAACAAACTGCTAAATGTAAATAGGGAAGTTGCCAAAGCAGACCCAAGACACAGAACTCTTGTGTGTTCATAAATATTTTTTCTGAATAGAACTATTAAAAAAATTGAAATAAAACAGATAGTCTTTTAAAAAGTTTGTTAATCTAAACTTCACTAATCCAAGCAATTTGGGCATGCCAATTCTATTAAAAACACACTTGATCATTTGTGCGTGTGTCACTTGTCCATCTTCTTAAAAGAATGTAACTGAAAAGACCTTGCAATAAATTTCTTTTAAATGAAAATTTAAAAAAAGCTCTCACACTCACAAATAACTAGTGCAGGAATACAGAATAGTCATACCATTATAATTATAGGAAAAGCTACAGTTAATCAATCTGTTAGAGCATTAACGAAAGCTGAGTAAGGTGGGTCGCAGTCATCTAGGGTGAAAACCTATAAGATTGGCAAGGTCATTCAGTAGACATGGCTATGTTCTCATGGTCAGACAAAAAAGGAAAAAAAGACAGGTAAGTACACAAATTACAATGTGAGAAATGCATAAATATGTAGCTAATGAGTTTTTTCAAACTAAACATTTCACAAATTTGAACTCCCTCTTGGTCCCACTAAAGTATTCACCTACACAGATACAAAGATCAACAAACAACAAGTTAGATGTTAATGAATTCTGTTGCTCAGAGTAATCTCTTTTTCCAGCTAGCTCTGTGCACAACAGATTCATTACAGAAAGGTCACTAAAAATAAGGGGAAATATATTACGTCTATGGAAAAGAGGGTTTATTTCTCTTTACCAACAATGGAGTGATACGATCTAAATCAGGCTATTATGCCCATAACCACATTCTTAACAAATTCAAACTATATTATAAATTACACAGGGCACATTAAATTAAAGGAAAAATACATTTTCTCTTTTCACTCTATATATGTGTCATATTAGTATAATCATCTGAAGTCCTGCTTTTCTGGCTCACTTCCATCAGAAAAACAAAATAGAAACAACCTAAGAATAGAAACCTGCCTTGGTGTCTATGTCCTTGGGCTATAAAATAGTTATAAACCATAAGAATTGGTTTGTACTGCAATTCACAAACCCTCGCAACTTGGGCTTCACCCTCGTGTCTTGGGATTTGTAATCACATACAAACTCATTATTGGTTATAACTATTACACATAGTACTGGTAGCATAGTGGGGTATTCAATAAATTTAGATCATGTTGAACCACTGTATCTGTTAAGACATGAGTCAGTTAAAACAGTATGAGTGTGTCTAATTTTTTGACAGTCATTTAAAAACTTCACAAAAAAAATTAGAAACTGCAATGTATTTTCTGTAAATTTTTTTTAATGTAAAGTCCTTTACAGAGACAAAAAAATGTGTTTGTGTTGTGTAGCTTGATAAGGATTGTACAATAAACTAGACCATAAATTAGTCATACGCCCCATGATAGCAGTAGTATAGTCTTAGTGTTTGCTGTTAGTAGCTCTTGCAACGATACGATGCAGCAAGATGTAAGGAACAAATGCATGTAAATTAAAGCTCCATGTACTTGCATTGTGCACTTATTTCAGTTCAAATTCTAGGAACAGTGACATTATTTCTCAGAGGTGACAAGGCAACACATTTGTCAGAGTGATTTAACATCTGATCTCAATACTCTGGCTCTGGTGTGACATTGCCTGACATGGCTGCCACCATAGCTGTCTCCATGAATGTCACGCCACTGTCAGCTTTGTCTGAATCCACATCATGTGGTTGAACTTTGACACAAAGAACTGCATTCATGACTTCTCTGGTGGACTTTTCTCGATGCAGCATCGTGTGGTGTTTATTGTGGCATGTTCAGCAGGTGTACTTGGAGGGACAGTGCATGTAGCCATGTCCTTCTCCTAGACAGTTGTACACTATTGCTTCTCCCAAACAAACTTGTTTCTTTTGTCTACGTCATAGTGGACAAAGGTTGACACCAACTAAGTTGTGCTTGTCTGTGCACAGAGGGCACTTGATGGCGGCAATTTATTCGGCTTGCTCTTGGCTGAGCTGTTGGCTGGTGATGTGGAAGTGGTTCCAGAGGCGTCTGGTGCCATTTGTTTGACAAGGTTTCTGATGTATTCCTCGGCATCTTCTACTTCTTCAGGGGTCAACTGTGGTCAAACTCTCTGTGGTGATATACTAACACAATATAAACAGCAAGATTTCTGGAGGGTATGCTTACTGTCTACTATATCCTACTATATGCGGCAAGAAGTCGAAATATCGGGTTAAGTTTTAATTAACAATATTATTGGTTGTAAGAACGAGAAAAGGAATTTTCTATTATTATAATTATTTCAGCCGAGAATGACTGAATCATTAACATAGTAATTATGCCACATCCTCATTCTGTTATGCCTTGCAGATAAATCATCTAAGGCACTTGGAAATGATTTGTATTAGAATTGTGGGTAGGGTATGGAGCTATGCTACAACTGTATAGGCTAAAATATAAATAGAACAAAAACAAAAATAAAATAAAAACAGTCAACAGCGTAGATTAATATATTATTTTGATCACTGCAAAAGGTAATTGGTGAGTGAACCACTATAAGGGATGTTTATGTCAATTATTTCAGCTGTCAATTATTTCAGCTTCTTATTTGACTGTAAACTATAATCACTAAAATGACAACATCTGGTACAATAAGCAAGTGATGAGTAATGACATGATTAACACAATAATGAAGAGGATGGCTGCAACTGCAGGATTGTCTGGGAAGAAAACAAACCATTCAGCAAGAAAAATGATGTGTCTTGTCTCACAAAACATAATATACCAGAAACTCAAATTATTCAATTAACTGGACATAAAAATCTGCCAAGTCTCAACTATTATAAAAAGGGCTCACTAGAACAACAAAGGGGCCGGAGTACATTGTCAGGCTGGTTAGGGTATGGCCTGACCACTTTTTGGGGATGACATTACATATTCATGGAGAAAAAAAACAGACTTTGGAGTCATGTTTATAAACACTTTCATTGCAAACAATGATCATATAAGAAAGATTATGTGTTATTGTTACTTGCAGTGTAATTCTTTGTCATTTGATTAAAACACATGTCCAGTTAAAAGTGGCACATTTCATTACATATCTCTGTGTACTGGCCACACCCATGACCACACCTTTTCTTGGCCTGACCACTAAAATGGATCTTTCTCCAGCTCTGTATGAGCTCATACAGGTAGCCTGAGCCTTTAATTTCTAGTATTTCATCAAGTGGTACTTGTGGGGCTTGGTCTTGCCTGGGCTTAACCGATTCCCTCACTGCCACCAGAGCTCTGGCCAGACTAATGACAACCCTTCTCCCACCCTTCCCAAAGAGGTTGGATTAATAAAAGGTTGCATTGCAATCAAAACAGCACAAATGGTCAAAGCACAGAACTGGGAAATGATGAAAATCTTATATGTATTTATAGACAAAATTGACTCTTCAATGATTCAATGGCAAGTGTTAAATGATTCAATGCAGGTGTTAAATGATTCAATAACGTGGTTTGTGTGAAGTGAACTAATTAGCTAGGTCCATGTTACTTTGTGTGTTTATTCTTCTGCCTTTCTGTCTCCACCTTCTTTCTTCTTTATGTGTGTTGGGGCCTCTCCTACAGTACTGCAAATCAAGACTTGACGACTCAGTCCCTGCTTGCTGGACCAACACTCACTGGTTGTCAATCAATATTGGCTTCCCTACGGCAACACAGATACCAAGTTTCACAATGTCCATAGCATCTTAAGACACGCAATAATAATAGTGATAATTCACTAATAGATAAAAGAATAACACATATTATGTCGAAATGATGTATTTTTTATTTACTATGAAAATTTTATTATGAAAACAGAAAATTGGAATTAACCCCAAGGGGATGCAATAACACTTTTAGAATGCCAAAGGGGATGTAATGGTAAAATATTGGGGTAGTTTGATTCGTATTAATCTCTATGGGAGTACCTGAGTTCAGTACATGATAATAATAATTAATGTTACTATAATTGTGGGGCTGCCCACAAGAGGATGAAGAATAAAGAGATATTATCATATTATCATACATTGCATAATCACACCTGTAACTTACCTAACTGTTCTCTTAGCTAGTGTGTTCTCACCTAATGAGCACAGTCAGTGCCTCGTTTCTTTTTATGTTACACTTGTGGATGGACGGCCATATAATATTTAACTATCCCATCATATCTTCAATAAGTCTTTGGTTGTAGTTACCTTCACACATCTCATGCATGCTATTAATTAATTGCTCCTTTATATACATCTGAGCATTGGAGGAGTATTTGATTTAGTTACTGCTGAGGGTGCAGTATCAGCTATAATATAGATCGACTCTGGTGGCAGTTTTGCATTTCTGAGGGCAGTCCGAGTAGCTATATAAAGCCTATATCCTCAAACTCAATGGTGCCCCACAATTTTATTATTATTATCGTTATTATTTTATTTTTGTTATCATTTTTATTATTATTTTTAATTTTGTTGTTAATAATATTATTATGGCAATGGTAACAACAAGAACAATTATAATTATATGATAGTATGCAAAACAACAATGGAATGCTAGTAAATAACGGCAATGTGTACAAAAATGTATGTGTTTGGGCTATGTCTTGCTAAGTAATAAATCTTTTTCTTCAACTTATTGACACTGAAAGAGAAACAAGGCAGTTCTATTATAAACAAATTTTACATGGTGTCCAGGCATGCGCACTCGCCATGCGCCGGTCCGTGGGTCCGGTCCGGCCCGTGTTTTAGTCAGACCCCCAATGACCGATTGGGTTCCCTTGGCAATTAATTACTGCATTCTTCAACTAAGCCCCTCCCTAACTTAGTTTCTCCGTCTCACCTCCTAGGTCAGACTTTGGCTGTGTAGGATTGGCGGAGGCATGAGGATGGGCGTGCCCTTCCTCCCTTTCCTGCTTGCAACTGGTTGCTAAGTGGTGCTAGGGGTAATAGGGCATAGTGGGAGAATTTCCCCTTTTTGCCCCATGGCCCCAACGCCGATCACATCAATGAGCATGCCCATTGATGGAGGAGTATTAATTCTTTAGGTTGGCTGTGGGTGGGTGGGTGGGTGGGCATGTCTTGTGAAAGGTATCCTCTGGCAGTCCTGGTTACTTGGGTCCCTCTTTTCCTTCTGCTTTCTGGCACTGGCCACGTGTTACCTAATCTACTCTCACCTGACCCCCCCTCTTTTCATCTTTCCTATTCTCCCTGGTGTGGCCCACTTCCGGTGTGCCCCACCCCCTCCTTCTCCTTTGTAATTAACTATGGTCTAACTATTGTTAAACAGTCGCGCATTGTTATTAAATACCCGGAGCAAGTGATGACGTATTACTGCGCATGTCCGCCACGATTTTGGCATGGCATGGTTGACACGAAACGCGCGGTCTAAGCAACCTTCCTTCGATCTTCTTCCCTTTTCCAGCTCTTCGCGCGTGCTTCTCTGTACGGTAGTTGGGATGGGGCTACGCCAAAATTGGAGTGGCCGTACAAAAATGGAAAGGGTCGCAATTTCATAAGCGTAAAACATGGCATCTAAACACACATGATATAGGTACGTGGTCGTCAACTAAACTGTTTAATGGCCAGGAGAACCTACAAAGTATTTGTTTACGGCACACTTAAGAGAGGGCAACCGAATCATTATCGTTTTCAAGATGATGCGAGAGGTCATGCCAGTTTTCTAGGAGAAGCCACTTTGTGTGAAAAGTATCCATTAGTTGTTGCTACTAAATACAATATTCCAATGCTTCTTGACCAACCAGATACTGGCAAGGTTAGGGCTCACAGGTTGACAGCCTCAATTACATGAATTTGTGAAATGAGAAGGATATGTACAAAAAAAACTGTGTCCTTAATGGATCTTTCTCATAAAATACTGGTGACAAAAATCAGGATAGCTTATTAGATTACATGTAGTAGGCTTACAATCTTAGTGACACCAATTGTAGGATTTTGACTTAACAATCACTACATGTTTCCTTGTTGCAAAGTTGATGGGTAGCCCTAATTGTGAGGGTGAGACTTTAGTGCAAAAAAGCTAATTATTACTAAATGATTATAAATATTATTTTGTCGTAGGAAGTCTATGTGTGAAATATTTGAAGTGGATGAGAAAATGCTACAGCATTTGGATATTTTAGAGGATGCCCCCAATTTATATTTGAGACAAACACGAAAGTGCAGATTAGTAAAGGGTGGATCTGCATCTGAACATGATTGTGCTATGGATGAAGAGGACGTAGTTGATTGTGAAGTTTATGTAATGCAGGGTTTCAAGAAGAGCCTACTGGACCTGCCTTTTCAGTCTCATTACAGTAGCTATACCGAGGCAGGAAAGCAGTGTGACCTACGGATTGACACCGGGGTCAGTGATTATGATGTTACCGGTGATATTAAAGAGTAGTAAATTGACTTTGTATATTATTTAATCAACTTCCATCTGAGTTGTAATATTAGTGTCTACATCTGCATTCTTGCAATAATGAAATATTTTTTTGATTTCTTCAATATTTTTAGTGTTTATTATTATAACCCAGTTGACTGACATAGCTATGTATATAACATGTGTTTAGTAGCTGCTATGTCTTTCTTGTTAAGTTATAAATATTATCGTGGGCAAAAGGATGACAGTTCAGATACTACTTATTGAGAGCACTTTATAACATTTTGTAGACTGAATCAGTTACTCAAACTTCAGAGGTTAGATCTCACAGAAGTGTTTAGCTATAATATTATTAAGTTAGATTTGGTAGGCCAGTAGTTGCACATGTTTATTTACAAGGTTGACAACAATGATGTAATTATCTATAATATATCCCCGGATATACTTCATACTATATGTGGAGGGCCTAGTCTGATTCCAAGCTTTCAAATAAAGATTGAGCTCCTTGACTAATGACTACAAAACATCGCTCTGTTATGGCACTGATAAAGCAAGCTACGCTACAACTATTCTTTTTATGGTGTGCCGTAATGTACTTATTTAGAATAGTACGAAAGGCCTATTAATGGTTCACTGTTTGTGTACAGCTCACGGTAGTGGTTAGAAGCCTGGTTACACGAGAATGATATAGCGTTAGCAGTTTACCACTTATTGCTGATATCGATAGTCAGCAGTGTTCACTGAATTTATTAATAGAACATATAGAGCGTCAGACAAATTTTGGCATATTTTCCCCCTTCTTTTTCGCTTAAACGAAGAAAACAAAAGTAGGTGTGGCTTTCTTGCGTTTCTATGAAATCCGAACCCCCCTGTGCAAACTCCTGGATACAGGCCTGCTCTGTGACAGGCTTTTGGCTATTTTATTCATTTTAAAGCCTGTGAAAGAATAGTTACATCTAATGAGTAAAAGAAGGCTAAGAAATGTAGTAATCCACTGTAAGCATGCACGTCTAGCATTTGTGTTTATGGGTGTCATAGTGTCTAGCTTGCATATACTGGGGAGTACCATACCGTGTGTGTGTGTGTGTGTGTGTGTGTGTGTGTGTGTGTGTGTGTGTGTGTGTATGTGTGTGTGTGTGTATGCAAATGCCACTGACTGTATAATGTAATAGTAGGTTCTTAATTAGCTTCTTAGACTTCTAATCATCAATCCTCGACTTCACACTAAACCACGAGACCTTGAAGATCAGTCATCACAAGCTTACAAAAAAGCCCCACTGTTTGGGAACAAGCCAATTTCAGGCGTCAACGACCAATTACACATACAGTAGTGTATAAAGTAATGTACACCTTGTGCAAAAATACTAAATAGTTGAATTGTAAAATTAAAAATGATATGAAATTGCTAGCTTGAAAATTGAATGTCAGAGAACTGCAACATTTCATATATGTATAACATTCTATCCATCTCCTCACCATTTCCAGAGGCTCTAAAGTTATTGAAGGGAGAAGGTGAGGGTGCATGCTAACAAACTTATAGTTGAATGAGAAACAATGAATTGCTGATACAATGTTAAACATTACCTTGACTGGTTCTATCTGTGTGATTTGCGGACACATCAGCAGATTTTTTCTTCATCCTGCGGAGGAAGCAGCACATGGTTTTGAAAATGGTTGATCTAGCTTTTCCCACTAAGCAAGTTTCTAGCACTGGATGGATGGCAGGTTGACAGACATAACTCACGTACACAAACGCATACGTTGGCTCTGGGACATTTTCTGTGCCTACAGCTGTAGCAGCCATTGATATAAGTATGGTAGGAAGCCAGGTAATAACATTAGCGGCAAATATGGCTCCAAAAACATACGCCAGCTGAATCTGCTCTCGGTGGTAACTGGCTGTGAGGTTTCTTTCTATGATGCTCTTTGTTTTAGATGATTCAAAAGTGTGCCTGTTGTTGTCCACATGTCTCTTGTGTCGTGTGTCCATGTTCCTGCATAAAAGCAAGAGCAGCCAAATGTTTGCAATTAGAGTGGTCATGAAGGGAAGCGCACCCACAACAACCAGCACCATGATGTACAAGATGTTGTCTGCTACTTGTGTCCTTCCAACTGTGAAGAGAGAGCAGGAACTCAGTATGTTTGCAAACTTTATTTCTCCTAGGCCAAACACAGGAGGAATGGAGGCTAATACGCACAGTATCCATATGATGCAGAGCAAGACAGCCACCATCTTGTGTGTCACATACTTCTTGTAGTACATAGGCCATTTGATATACATTAGCCTATCTATGGACATCAGAGCTAATGTGAAGAGAGAGGTGAATACTAGGATCACAATGGTAATTACAATAGTCTGGCAGACTTGGCAACGAGTCTTGTCAGAGCTTCCCAGAGTAAATTCACGGGCAAATGCTGATTGGATGTTGAAAGGGAGAACGCACATGCATACCAGAAGATCTGTCACTACCAAGTTCATCAGGAGAATATACGTGGGGTCTTTGTAGCGGCGATGAAATACAATTGAAGCTAAGACGATAGCGTTCCAAGGTATTCCTATAGCCACTATCAATACTTGGCATACAGCCACTGCTGTGATGCTGTCTTCATGAAGTTTTCCTTCACTTAGGATCTTCCACACCTCAGGAGTGACATTTGTGCGACTTAAATCTGGGTTGGAGCAAGTAAAGTTCGGATCTATGTCAGCCATTAGATATCTACTAGACTGCAGCGCATACACTCAGACCGCAGCCAGCTTTTAACGGAGTAAGTAGCGCTAAATTATGCTGTAACTGAGTTATGGAGCGTTCCCGCCTTAAGAATGTGGGTCCGTGTGAACGTTAAAAAAATCGCCCACCATCCGCCAGAGTTCGTGCAGTATTTTCGCTATGTATAAGCTCAACTATACGGAAGGGTTAGGAAGATGGGTTAGGTGGAGGGAGGGGGGGGGGGGGGGGGCAATATTGGGTTTATAGTTTCAAAATCCCTATTTGGAAGTTATTAATTTTCTTATGAAAACCAATGAATTTCAGTTGCACACAATTCACAGAAACTAAATTATAAGCTACCTGGTCCAAGCTAATTTTATCAGTTCTTGCTGTATGAAACACACGCTACAAACAGCCAAAAGTGGGAGCACCAGCAGCCTTCTCTAACTCCACCCCCCCCCCCCCCCCCCCCCATCTTATCTTTAATTCTCTTCTTTCTAATTCATCTCTTCTGAGTTTTATTCATTCACCACTAGAAGGCCCAACAAGCCGAAATATTATGGTTTAAACTTAACTTCTATCTCTTGAAGGGATCACACTTGGGGTAGGTAGCCTACGCAGCTATGCTTTAGTCACCCACTCCCTAAATTAGTTACAAAACATTGTTTTTGCTGTCGTTTCCTCTCTTTGTTTTTTGTTTGTTTGTTTACTTCGATATAGTTATAAAAGCTGAAAAGTATACTTAAATTGTAGCTACCTACAATATTTATTCCCTTAACTTCTCAGTCTGTTGTCTTTATTAGAAGTGAAGAAAATAAGACATAACACACTACCGTTATGTATAGGAGGAAGGAACAATAAGAACAATCGCTACAGAAAAAAGGAACAGGCAATTGGTTTGGGCTGAGAAAGTGTATTGGAACAAGTATAAGACTATAGAGGCTATCAGTAAGATGAAGGGACTATATTGGCATTTCACAGGTCATTTCCAATTCCATGAAAAAGGGGAATTTTTGTGCACCCATAAAAGGACAATTCCAAAGAATTTTAGTTTTGTTTTTCCGTTTTAGGTGGGTAGTTAGCTATACTTCCTTTTCATGATGAGCTACTTATGTTTGGTAACAGAATGTCATGTTGCTGCTTTTACCCGTAATGGACATGTATTTATGTTGTGATGCTAAGTGAAGACTCAAAAAAACGTACAACTGAATCTCTACTTTAGTGTGTATGAAATGGCTATATTTGTATTAGCAATCTTATCATATTTACTCTTTGGGCCTGCTCAGCAGGAAACACATATGAGGTAAGAGCTACCAGGTCAGTTCCAATGATAACTGTATTTGCTATATTAAGTATTAATAGAAGTGATGTCACTTACTCATGTTGATATCAAATTTAAGATTGCTGAGTTAGCTATAGTTGTTTTATCCTTTAAAAACTGAAAGTAATGTCATTTTTCTCTTTATAAACTAGGAACTTTTTTTAAAGTAAATATTTGTAGAGTTAATGAGATCATGTAGATTGCAAATGTGGGGGGTTTAGCCAAGATTTGTCATGTCACATGTGCGTTCACATTCAAAAAGAAGAATTCAGCTTGTGCTATCTGATTTAGTACCACATTAGTTTATGAGCTAAATTTAAGTGTATGAAATACTCAAATTGTAAGTGAAAATAGTTTAGCTGAATACATCTGAAACATTGCTATATTTTTATTACTATTACTACTGCTGCTGCTGCTACTACTACTACTACTACTATTGCTGCTACTACTACTACTACTACTGCTGCCAATGATCAGTCACAAGTCATTCATCAGCAAAAAGAATTGATTAAGTTATTATACAATGCATGTATGTATATGTATGTATGTGTGTGTGTGTGAGTGGTACTTGGTATGCATGGAGGAATGATGCTTGTATTCATGCATACACACACATATACATGCATGCATACATACAAACATACAATTCATACATACAAAAAAAAATACACTTAAGTACATACAACATAATATATAGACATATTAGTAGTGCAAGTAATTGAATAAAGATATTGATGACATCAGAGGCCTACAAAGTATCAGTCTAAAGTAGCTGTTAAAAGATGACAGACACAATTGCTATGGTGCCACCCCTGCCCATGCCCACAGGAGGTGTGAAATGGGAGAAAGGAAACCCAGAAGGAAGGGAACGGCTAGAGGGAAATGAACAAGACTTTAAAAAGACAACGTTGTTTGTGTATCTGGCTTTGATTGATGTGTCAGCAATCAGTTGTGTGCTTGGACACTTGAGTTGTTCCTTTAGTTAGTTTTCTTTGCATGGAGGGGATATGATACACAGCCATTAGTCACATTTCTGTGGCAGTGTTGAATTTAGGAGAAGCCTGTGGAAGCATCAGTACCATTTATGGCTTCTCAAACTGACTGATAGTTTTAAACTCAGCAGCCATAACTTCTTTGTTTGTGAATCACTAAAATGGTTCAGGATGTTGTAGTAGTGGATTGTATTTCTCTCCAACTCCTTACCTTCAGAAGATGTAGATTAACCACATTAATATAATGGAAAGAGATGTGGGTTGCTCTGGAGGTTATATTAATGCCTCAAGTGTTTATTAGGATTCTTATTACGATGTACTAGCAAGTTCCGTGCCACACCCCATGGCGCTTTTGATGTACCAACTTGAGCAAATTAGGAATGCAGTAGCACAAGGTATATTTAATTTTTATTAGTTACTTCATGCAGTTTTCCTCTCTTTAGCTCTTTCTTCTTGAGTCATGGACTCCTTCTGTTCTCCTTTGTCTATCATTCCTGCTTTACTTTTGTCCTTTTAAATCACCTTCGTTCCCCTAATCGCGCTCACTTTCTACTTAATCTAATGACACTCTACCAACCTGGTCCAGCTAATAAATTATTCATAACCCCCCGTAGTCGTCTGACCCACAGCTTCTCTTCTCATCATTTTCTGACACAAATTAAACAATTAAAAAAACAACAACAAGTTCATCAGCAATATGTCTGTGTATATGTACGAGTAAACAATCACTCAGTCGCTTCTTAGTCACAGTTGTTTGTACACACACTAACAGTTGCTATTATACCTAAAATGTTCTTTCAGTAGTAGCAGATACTACTGGAACAGTCAGATACAACCTTTATAGTATGTGGATCTCAGAAAAAAAATCATTTTGTATGAAGAGTTATTATTCACAGCCTCATAATAATGGTTTGTTTTCATGTAACCTTGGTGACAATCCCTTCTTTATCACATCAACCAACATTTGAGGTCTGACGAATAACAGCTAATTTGAACACTTTCTAACTCACTTCGATACTGATCGCCATTTGCAACCTTCAGCAATACTTGACTTGAAAAATCTGGAATAAATTAAACCTGTCAGTTAACTCCTGATTCTGTGAAACAGTAACTCACATGCCTGATAATATATTTGTTGGTAGTACCCTTTAGGTGAACTGAACTGGTGAAGCTGATTAATATCATCAATTATAGCAGGAGGCCTTCTGTATCTTGGTAGTGCATGCATACATATTTGGGGATATTCAGCCTTTGTAATAGTGGCCTCAAAATGTTTTTTAAATGCTTGCTCTGTCCTCTGCCTCCTGTAAATAATGAAGCCTTCATATCAATTGAAGCTAACGCTTGCTATAGGACTATATCTATAGCTTGCAGATATTATAACACTTCCTCAGCTGTAACAAATACTAAAACCCCAGCCTAAGTCCTAATAGAGTTATGAATTCTCCAATACTGCTAAAATTCCTTCACTTGTCTTTAGTGTGTATTCATCACAAGAGGTTGGATTTAATTCCCTCATCACCTCCATTTAAATTGAGTAATAGCAGATGATCCTGCTGTCCACCTTTGTTTTGTACAGAGACTTAACTGCCAGGGTTACAGGGAGGGGGGGAGGGAGATGGGGAGTTTGAGAAAAAAACTCCCCCCCCCCCCCCCTCCCCCCATCTACTGAATTCGAGTCAGCTTCAACTAATTTTTGCCAAAAACATGAGGTGTTTGGTGAGTATTTGATCAATCTCCCAATCTTTCATACTACAAAGCATCTTATTAATGTGGGGAATTTGCCTGCCCCTGTAGAGATTAAAGCAGTGACTAAAGCAATACACTGATAGGGCAGCTGGGTTTTTTTCTCTGATTTAAATTGCAACCCCTTTAAGGTGGCCTTGCATTGTCTGCCCCACCACATTCTAGTCCTGGCATAAAAAGAGAGATATATGCCACATCTGAGAAGTAGATCTATTATTATTTCTGTAATAGAGTTCACACTTGTGCTGAGTGCAAAAAAAAAAAAGCAAAAAGAAAACAAACCCAATGGATCTTCAAAATCGTCATAGTTGTCATTTGTTTACATCTGCAACCTCAACAGCAATTATTCTGAACAAAAGTGAGGGATAACTATTTTATGTTGTCCAAAACTTTTGTAAAATAAATTGGTCTATCTTAGAAATACGGTTGCTCACTATTTCAGGAGGCATGTTTCTTCCAAGCCATTGTCTCATTACTGGACGACTTTCTTTAGACATCATTTACAAGCAACTGTCTGAGGTTACCTTCCTGTTCAAGACTATGACCTAGTATAGTCATGGAACATTGTCATAAAGATGATTGTTGAAGCAGGGCATCTCTTCGCATTTGTTGTAAATGGCAAATTTCAGCATTGAAAATGTTACATAAAGAGCTTCAAGGTGTGTGTGACTAGGTTGATGATCCTTGTGCTTTTGTATGCTTTTTCCAGTTGTTATATCCACTAGACATAAAATGCAGGACTAAATTCTTGCTAAAAGTGAGATTCTGGTGTTGAAAAGCATGACAACAAAAGAAAAAAAAACACTCTCTTTATGGTCAAGTACAGAGTCAGCCAAGAAAATTACTTATACCAATCTGAGACAAAGACTCGATCCATACTTGATTGCTACACTAACCAATAATAGTGAAGCTACTGGTTGAAAAGGTTTTGGATCAGTACAGCGTGGAAGTTTACAATCTGAACAATCAGACTCACTTTTCCCCTCAGTATTAGCAGAAGTTCTCTTAGTAATACTAGGAGTTTCTAATCAACTTTGGATTGAACTATATTATGTCACACAGTTTCCAGCCCTAACCCTAAAATAAGGCTTGCTCACTGCTGTAGTACCAGAAGAAACTGGGGGTACACCCAAAAAGCTGGGGGGGGGGGGGTTTGAGAAAAAGAGCCCGCACGTGCGTTTAAGGGACACACATACAATCCATCTATATAATATTGAACATAATATACCTGATTTTCAATAGTTATGATTGATCTAAATTTTAGATAATCACAGTGCTGCCACATGGTTCAAATGGAGTGCATGGCTTGTTCAACTCAATTGAGTTTCAGGACTTCATACTATTTCAAGTGGACCAGCACTTACAGATGAGAACTCCTCCAGCCATGTTTTTTCTTACAACTTTAAACAATTAACAAGTTCTGTGGTCAGAAAGTGGGGGGCTCTCCCGCTTTATAATGACAATCTGAATCTCCAGTAGCTCCTGATAAAAAGCACTCAACTACTAACAAAAAATGCACTTAGCTACAAAAAAATGACAAATTATGTGTGGTAAGGGATCCAATACCATAATAACCACTCACCGTAACTTCTTGACTAATGCATACTGCATACATGCATGCGTACATACATACATACATAATACATACATACATACATACATAATTGTGGAACATAATGGTGATTCATTCGCAGTCAAACTTACTTTCTCCGGAAAATGTTTCTTGAATGCGAACAATAGTGCAATTTCTTGTGATAGTTACCCTTCGGATGCCTCCAAGAGTACCACAAATACTTCTTCACCTTCCACAACACTGTCTTCAAATATACTCACTTCAAATGTTATTATTTGAAGGTCACCACTCGTGGTCTGAGGGAATGTTCCAGTCTGTGATGTGCCATTAAAATCATCAGCTAGAAGTACATCAGAGTAACTATGATCATTGAAACTATAGACAATTATTTTTGACAAATAAACTTTGTGTTCAGTATTTCTAATGTGTAAAATGAAAGCTTTGTTTGATTCAGACTGTCATTAAATTTAACTACAGTCATGTTGTGACCCTTAAGTTCAATGCATTCATTTGCCAGTACTTATTGAGCAAATGCAAAATTACTTCCATAATATTTTTAATATTACTGACCAAACATCCTTACCTCCTGCAGACTATTTGGGTTCTCACAGTACAACCTGTCCCACTTCTCATTTGATATTGACTGATGGTTAAAGGAGTAATAGTGACAGATACTGGTGAGGGATTGGCACCACTCATGTTCACTACCAAAGATGTCCTGTTACCAACAGATGAGAACTCCAATTGTTCGAATCCAATTTGTTGTCCTAGAAGTTTATACCAGCCACCAAGGCAACGCACTAATATTGTACTACACTACCACTCCAACCATATCTGCTATACTTTTGTAGAAAAAATGCCTTCTGCAGTCTCCTAGAGCAATCGTTATGGAAAACCAGACATGCACAGACTATACAGTTGAAATTATTGCATAATAACAATTCTCGTGACCCTTCCTTTTACACCTCAGATGCAATATGCATCTCTTGGTGAGGTCATAAGGATTCTGGATACCTCAAAAGAAATCCTTTATGAATGCGATTTAAATTGGACAATGACTGAAAACATAATTTGATACTACTATCAGTTCTGTTAATTTCATCATTATTAGCAAAATGAATAAATGCTGTAAGACAGTGGGCTTTGTGTACACACTTAGCAGGTAAAAAGTGTTATGCCATTTGATAATACCTATGATAATACATACTGGTATATCTATTATAGACACACACACATATATGTACCATGGTATGTTCAAACCGTCCAATCAGATTGCTCATTTCGAGGAAATATATTTCATATATATTTCCAATAAGGGGAACCGTCCTATCTAAATAGTTTTTATGCATTTCCCACATGGTACAAGTTCATAAGTGGCGGATGGTGGGGGCTCAGGGGGATCCAGCCCCCCCCCCCCCCAAACTTTGGATAGTAAAAGTTATAGCATATTTTTTATTACAAGCTCATAATAACTAGATTGACACTGTCTCACCTAAAGGGGTCTGGAAAAAAACAAAGGAAAAATGTGAAAAAATCTTAGTTGTCGCCGGGGATTAGAACCCAGGGCCACTGGCTTTAGCCACCAGTGCTCTAGCCACTGAGCTACGACAACCCTCAACTTACAAGACTCTCACATTTTTCCTTTATACTGTTGAGTAGTACCGCTTGCTGCAGTCTCGTACTCAACAGACCACCAACATTTTTCACATTTTTCCTTTGCTTTTTTTCCACAGCAGCAACACCATCTATAGCAGACATCATCCACGGCAGCAACACCATCTACTGAAGCGACACCATCTACAGCAGCAACACCATCTACAGCAGCGACACCATCTACTACAGCAACACCATCTACTGCAGTGACACCGTCTATAGCAGACATCCTCTACAGCAGTGACACCATCATCTACTACAACACACCATCTACTGCGACACCACCTACTGCAGAAATACTACCATCTACTGCAGTGGCACCATCTACTGCAGTGGCACCATCTACTGCAGTGGCACCATCTACTGCAGCAATACCATCTACAGCAGTGACACTATCTACTGCAGCAACACCATCTACTGCGACACCATCTACTGCAGCAACACCATCTACTGCAGTGGCACAATCTACTGCAGCAACACCATCTACTGCGACACCATCTACTGCAACAACACCATCTACTGCAGTGGCACAATCTACTGCAGCAACACCATCTACTGCAGTGACACCATCTACTGCAGCAACACGATCTACTGCAGCAACACCATCTACTGCAGTGACACCATATATAGAGTTTTTTACATGTCATGTCAAACTATGACTAGAATAAGTCTGTTTAATACACTGGCTAAGAAAAAAAATGTGGCTTGTCTCTTCTATAACCTAATAGTGATGTTATAGTTGAGCTCACCCACCCCCCCCACCCCCCCCCCCCTTCCCAACTTTCAGGCTTTGCCCTCTTGATCGGGACAGATACCAGCGATAATTTCTCAAACCCATGGTGGTTTGATAATTACATATATATTTATATCAGTGGCATTGTGATCTCGTATATTTTTGGGGCACAATCCAAAAATGTGATTTCTCATATTAACAATAAAAAGCAGAAAACATATACCCTTTGAGCCTACCCATACTGAAACACTGCTGTATATACATATATTATATATAATTATATATTATATATATATATATATATATATATTATAGATATTCATGATATCATGGAGGGTATTATCACACCATGTATTGCCTGCATAAGCAAGCTCATATACCCTAAAATTGGGAGGGAGTGTGGGGGAGGGGGGGGGGGGGGGGGGGGGGGGGGGGGGGGGGGGGGAATGTTACAACTGTTTTTTTAGGGAAAACTTACCCAACAGGTCAGAGCAGCTACTAAAATATCAGGTGGGGGTATGGGGAGCCCTATGAATTAACACTCAGAGTTTACAGTCAACTTTACACCATGAGTTACCAAACAGTACAAACTACTGCAAGAATAAAACCACTTAGCTATTACATTCATCAGAGTAATGGTAAGATTTTTCACTCTCAGGCTTTATTTTCACTCGCTCTACTCTAGCTCTGCTGGTGAAATATTTCCACCATATCACACCTGACTCAAGTCAAAATTATGAAATTTAATACAATATGTAATGATTTGGACATTTAATTTTCAATGAAGAGCATAAATGAGCATGCAGTTGTCCTATATTATATAATTGGTACCTTTGCTCATCATAATTTCAATAAACTTAGTCCAAAGGGGGGGGGGGGAGGCACTGGCCCCCTCAGCCCCCTCCTGAATCCTCTCCTGCTGTGGGAGGTCTCAAAATGAGTTGAGTAGAGGAACTATAAAGAAAAGCACTTTCAGTTCATTAAAAGCTCCTATATAATTAGTGCCATTAGCTCTCAGAACAAATTGTTTTTGACAACCTCGGCATGAGAAAAATCATTTCGGGTGCAGCAAGGAAAGCTTCAGTCTGTGATGAAGTCAGAGACAATTTCCAAATGATCAGCCTTGGTAGAGACAAGAAGACGGATACAAATATATATCTTGATATTAGTTTGTTTCCTGCTATGTCCCCTTTAAAAAAGTAGGAGTCCACACCAGTAATGCTGAAGGTTGAATTTGGCAGAACCTGTGGAGCAGGCAGCTATCTCATTATGTGGCATACAGCTTTAGGGGCGACTTTTCCATAACAACTGTATCCAATGAGGTATCGTGCACAACTGGACACTCCAGCAAAGAAAGTTCTGAAATGCCAGAATTGCATGTACAGTTAGAATAATGGCAGCATGTATTTGTGCCTCTAGTAGTTCTACCCCAGTTGATTGAACTCTGTACTCCCATTGAGATCATCTAACTGACCGAATATTTTTTTAATCAGCATTGTTAGTGCATGCATACTTTAATTGACAGTACAGAACTAAATACATGATGATATTCAGACAATTTGATCAATGTTTGCTGTACATAATACATAAACAACACACACAATGAATTCAGTGTTTATGAATAGTTAGTTGCAGTCATTCATGCAATCTGTTGAAGGATGAAGTTGTGACCAATATAGTAGTGATGGGAGAATGAAATCAGACAGGAGTGCCCAAAGTAGATGTTTTTTGCAGTGTACTGTTTGGTGAAGGGGTGAAATAGTTGCCACTTGATGCTAAAGTCCAGTCAGTACTGACGCTGCTAGTAGAAGATCTCTGTCTGTAGTAGCTATACAATACACAGCAATGATAACTTTGATTACAGACTACATGAAAGTGATCAAATATATCTATTCAAAACATTATTAAAAAAAAAAAAAACAGACAAAATATCATTCTAAATTAAATACATTCCTTACTGTCTCATCTGGGCATTGCTGGCCATCAATATTTTTTCTGCAATAAAAGCAGCAACAAAGACATAAAATGTTTTGTGTCTAACATTTTTAAAATGCAGTTATTATTATCTAGGTCAAGAGTTACCTTGATGGGAAGGATAATAATGTCTTCTTTCTCCCCAGAATTTACAGCAAAGAACCATAAGAATAAGTAGAATAGAAAGAGCAAAAGCAACAGAAGGTCCAACAATGACTGCAATTACTCCCATCCTTCCCAGACCTTCTTCTTTACTTCCAAGATATGCTGGAGTGGGAGGAGCTAATAGTACATCGTCTTCGGTCTTTGGTGTGGAATCTAGAATAGGTTTCAAAATGGCTTCACTGCTACAGTTTCTCTTGTTGTTGTTGGAGGCACAAATTTGGATGATATACCACACTGTGTCTTGAACCTCCATGATATAGAAAGTGTTGTTTGTGTAGAACTCTTCGAAAGTTTGATACGTTTGACGACGGGAGATTACTTTCTTTAAAGACTCCACTGTAGTGACTACAACCACAAACTTTTCAATAGGCTTGTACTTGTTAACTTCTGCCATCCAAGATATGTGCAATTGTGAATCAGTTTTATTGAGTTTAATACCTTCTGGCTTCATTGGAGCACCTGAAAAGAAGACAAATAATTTTTAATGCAGCAAAAATCTAAAGCAGGAATTAAGTATGTGTAACTAGATGAATCAGAAATAAAAAAATTAAAAAAATTAAAAACAACAACAAACTATAATAGCCTAATTGTATTAAATGTTAGAGGCAATATTTTTACAAACACCAATAAAAAATTTTAAAGATCAATTGTGAAAGCATCAACTTTTGCTAACTTTAAAGTGCTATGTTAAGTCTCACCATCATTGTCGATCAATTCAATTCTCAGCCAGGAGGGTTCAAGCACTGCATTTGAGAATCCATTCATATCAATATGGTATGTAATATTTCGCTTCTCATTTTCGTAGAAGTTGTCAAGAGCTCTAATGGAGAAGCACCACTGGTTGCTTGGAAACCCAAGGACAATAATAGGTCTGGTGTAATTCAAGATGAAGTCTGAAATGATTAAGAATGATGTAGCAGTGTAAGTTATAAAAGAATAAATTCACCAAATATTAATTAAATGAAACCACAATAAACACAACATAATGTATAAGAGAATTATTCACCTGAATTAGCAGAGGTTGTCGAGTTCAATAGTTCTATTTGGAACCATTGTTGCGATGCTTGAGGCTCCAAAAGAGTGACACAGAAACTTTGAGTCTCTCCCTCAACCATTTGCAGAGAACTAATGGCAGTTCCATTTTTTGAGAATCCTATTCTAGGAACTGAAAAGGAAAAAAATGAAGTAATTTTACTAAATTTGCTTTAGCCTCTTCTAATTTACTGTCCCATTAAATATAGTCATTCCAAATTTTATTTCATTTTGAGTTCATTCAAGGCTAAAATATTTGTGGATTATAACATTGAACATAATATCTACATTATTATATGATCTTAAATTGTGGTTTCTAAAGTTATTCCTCAAAAGCTATTTAATAAATACAATAAAAATATAAAGACTAGCTATGTAGCATACAAAACATGAAAGAGAATCATGCGATCATAGTGGGCCCTTTCAGTCCCACACACACCTTACATTGTAATTTGCTAGCTAAATCACATCATACATTAATTTCATTCACAAAAGTTTCTAATTTATCATAGAATGTCTTTGAAATGTGCAAGTTGAGATAGATATCGCAGATAAGTGTTATTGATTTTGACAATTCCAGTTATATAGTTCAGCCACTCCCCCACCTCCTCCCTATTTTTAAGATTCAGTATCTCATTTTTCCTAAGTTATTATTTGTGGTGTGGAACTTACTGTCATTATTTTGGATGACTATATTTACTCTTGAACTCTTTAAAGTGTAAAGGCGTCGTTGCATGCTGACAATAGATATCGTGATGGTTTCATCATTTTCTGCAATTTCATCATCAATGATTTCAAAGGGAACATTCACCCTCAGAGTCTTTGATGGAATGAAGACATGTTCCGGTAGCCTGAGGTCTGGTACGTTTGTGAAAACTACAATAAAAAAGAAAAAAACTTGTCTGAATTATTAGCTATCGAAGTATGGGTAAATTTACTAATACAGACTTAAAATAGGTAAAAATAATTCTAAGCAGTGTAAACTCATCAATATTTGCATGTTATAGCAATACTAATAATGTTCTTGGAAGTAGCTATTAACATACATATTGATTGTGAGAGGTGAAGAGTTATGTTTGGCTCTATTGCCCGATCCAACTGTATGAACAGAGCATCTGAGACAGTCCCATCACTCTCGTTAAAGACTAACTTATCAGCCATGAGACTTATTCCGGTGTTGTCGTTTCCTAAAAAATAAAAAAACAATCAAAATGAAGAAGGCACTATCAACTAAAGAGAACCCATCTAATGGTGAGAGCAACAGCAGCACCAACCACACACTAACCACAGACCTGAATGACCTGAGCAAACTAATTAAGGGTTCCCCATGAGGCACTACAAGTGTTATAATGCCTCAAGTCCACCCACTCACTTACGTCATCCAACTGTGTATGGGTAAACATACTACGGTGCACCCAACCACCCAACGTTCTGTTTGTGTGGCGACATCTGCTGCAACTTATCAAGTCACGAACTTGTGAGGATTCGGGAAGCCATGTATATGTGGGTGAGAGGTTGTAATTATTTAACTGGGTCTGTGAACCAAGTGGCTACTGCTTATTTATTTAAGCCATTTGGCTCATTTATGTGAAAATTTTTAATTAATGTTGGGCTTAATATTTAATTTTTAAGATCAAGAGTAACGTTTAATTATTTAATTAATATTAATTAATACTGGCAATTCTTTAATTATTCTGAGTATAATCCTTTCAGTGTGAGTATACGAGTGCATATTTTTGACTTCAACATTAATATATACATAAGAAATTTACAAGTGTTCTAATTTTGGATAATTGAAAAGAACTGGTACTTACTAGATGGTCGTATTCTAACAAATGTGGTGTTTCTGTTGGAGGACACTATGCTGCGTTCGTTTGGAGGATTCACTTCAACAATTCTCAGTTCTAATACGAATAATTCTTGCATTTCTGTGAGGAGGTCATTAAAAATTGCTATTTTTGCCTGTTTGGTCTGCCTCCGGCCTCTTGGTAGGTAGAGTTGGATTGTAGAACTATTATAGTCCAACTCTATAATATATTAAATAAAAAAAGAAACATTCAAGTGCTATAATTAGTATCAATTTGTATGTACAACTACAGCCCAATAATAAACAAAATTTCTGAAATTTTTCTCTCTGAATGTTACACATCAAGAGGAGAAGATTGTTAGCTAAATACTTTGATTGCTAAAAAATATAATTTGGGCAAGTATACTTCAAGTAATGATAATCCTAAATTACTACACGTATGAATATAAGACCATGCTTGATTAGTATATAATCACTAAAGTTTTGGGAAGAGAGTCTGGGGCAGACAAAATGATCCGTCATTCTATTGTAAAATAACAGCTGGCCTGTTGTAGACATATGTTTTAAATCATGACAAGCTCCTAATTTAATCATTACCAAGCTGCTTCATTAATACTTCTTTGCAACTTAAACAAACATTAATTTAGCCATAGAACAAACATCAGGCATGTGCATGATTTGTATGTCACAATCACTAGAAAAAGAATTCAAATGTGACATTTAGGAATAGCAGTCTAATTAGGTATTTAGAATCTCCCAAGAAGTATTAACTGATGGATAATTTGAAAGTCAATACTCATAATGATTTCAAATTTTACTATTGCATTGCTGCACCTTTACAAAGATTAAGAATTACACTTTTTATATTAAGCATAAATTGATGGATATGTGGGCAGTAGTTATTTCATTCTCTTGTTGCATTTACTGGCTTCTCATTACTAAAGTTTATTTACACATGGCCTCAACTATGAGGCAGTCATAGTAGACAATAACTTCCTCTTTTGATTCAATTCGTCAGGGCTGTGATATGTTCAGCACACACAACTATGAGTGATATTATTATTATTATTAAAACGGACATAAGGGAACTGTGAATATGATCCTTTTAGTTCGTGATTGTATCACACATTATTACCAAACAATGCTGTGTTGTGGTGATGTAATAGTTGCACAAGTGAAACTAACTTAGCTTTTGTATGCGATGTACTTGTGCAAGACCCCTCCCCTAATTATTCATTTTCCTGAAAAGGTTTTGTAAATTACATAATCTCTATTTCATAACATAAATAAGTGCTCAGAATATGTTCTATATTTTTGTGATGGACTTTTGTGTTAAAAAAGCTTCTTTACAGATCAGTATTGTATCATCATACAAATTTTAAAGCATTAAAAAGTGTAAGTGTGGTAAGTTATGTTTGCTAAAAGCTTAAATTCTAGCAAATTATTATAAGTGTGTGGGACAATCTATTAAAAAAAAAGGACAAAAACTCAAAGCAATCATAATTGGACTACCTTCTTCTGCTGGGTCAATGTTTTGTAGGTCACGTGGCAACTTGCCTCCACTGGCAATATATTGCTGGATAGTTTTCGGAACTATTTCAACTGTTACATCTGCGTCAAGGCTATCATCCATTGTTACGCTGAGCTTCAAAAAAGCCTCATCTTCGCTCACCGAAGTATCAGCTTCTTGAAACTGTACATTCAATGCTACAAACAGTACAACAAATTCAGAATTAAAAAATTCAACGTGTTAAAACAGAATTTAGCATGTGTGGGAAGGTGAATAAAGTTGGGATGAATTTTTACCAATCTAAGAAAGCAATAGTGAATGGAAATCAAGGCTTTTATTTTACGATATAAGCGTCAATTTAATTTACCTGTGGAGGTGGCCAGAATGAGAAACAAAATTCCCCAGCTATATCTTGCCATCTTGGCAGAAAAACAGCACCTGTAGGCATTATTGATGAAATGAACTACTTATCTACCTTAAAACCATGGCATTACAGTAATATTATTATCAAGCTTCTGGGTGGATCCAACATGTGACCTAGTTTATTCCTCCCAGAGTAGCTTATTCTCATTCCATGTACTGATTAGTACTATCACACTGTCTGGTCAAGCATTTCAAATTAGATAAAATGGCTCAATTATGTGATTGGGGCACACCACCAACAGACATCTTGGCTTGACCCAAACAGCTGTAGGGCATCGAGAGGTTACCAACCGCACATTGATGATTTGGGTTAGCTAATTAGATAAAGAAGCCAGAAAGCCCATCCCTGGTGGTTAGTGTAATTACCTTTAAAACCGCATCCCCTTTAGGAAGCCTTTATTTAAAGTATTTGAGTACAATATACAATAGCACAATGATTTCAAATAGCGCAATGATTTCATATCCGTTCCAGTGATGTGCTTTAATGTATTGTGGTATGTTGCTAAACTATTACAAAATATTCTTAATAACACTAAAATGTTTAGCAATAAGAAAATGGAGATGTCAACAGAGATCATGCAATAGTCTAGTCGTGTTTAGCTTCATCATTGGGCTGAAACTAAAAAGAGTAGCTATTGATATTGTTTGTTTCAATTAACCCCAACTTTCATATTACGTCATTTATTGGAAATCTGAACTACCCCTTGTTAAAATCTCAGTGTAGTTTACTGCTTATTTTCTCAATGACTTTCCCATGCAGTTGGAATATAATATTTCCAACAGTTGTGGTACAATTAATATATATTTAAAAAAAAAAAAAAAAAAATCATGACTTTATAAAATACCAGCATTATTCGTAGTATACAGGGGCAGAGACAGGTAGGGGCCCAAATATATTTAGGACAAAATTTATGAAGTTTAATGCAATATGTAAATGATTTGGACATTTATTTATCAATGAAGAGCATAAATTAGCATGCACTTGACCTATAAAACATACTTGCCTATATCGGTACCCTTGTTCATCATAATTTTTCAATAAACTTGGTTGGAGAGGGGGGGGGGGGGGGGGGGCTGGACCCCTCAGCCTACTAGTAAAACATTAGCTACTTTAATGAGCAGCAATAGTAGTAACATTGGGAGCTAAATATTAGCTATCAGCTATGTGTCAATACATTATTTCAGTAAAATAAACTCACCTTATTAATGCAGAAAAGTTTTTGATTGTGGCAGTTCGAAACACTCACATTCCACAATTGCACAGCGCTTTATGTACCATTTCTCGAGTACGATTCTCGCGGACGGATCATGCGCATTGACCGAAATGCGCATTGGCTCAGCTCTCCCCATACAATCTTGCATAGTCAGACCCTTTACCAATCGCTACGCAGGGAAATGGTCTGGTCACAACTGTCATCGGGCGAATTTGTGCAGCTTCGCCGTCAAATTGGGATAGAGCAGTAGAGTATCAATAGAGAGGCGGTAACGAGGTAAAGGCTTGCCAATCAAAAATGGCCTGCACAGAGTGAGCATATAGAAAACTATAAAAAATTCAACTACAACTCATCGATATGGCATACACGCAAGGGTAAGAAAATGATATACAAAAACAATAGGCTTCTAAACTACTTCTGTGGTAGCCGTGCAGTATTACGGTGAAGTCCAAAATGGTGACGGGGCTATTTCTTGAGGTGTGACGACCTTCCAGTCTTTATTCTTGGTAGGTGTCTTCTCGTAGTAGTACTTGCTGGCCTGCAGAAAATAAAAAAACTCGGGAAAAGCAGAAATAAGTTTATGATGTTTGTCATGTATTGTTTTAGTAAACTTGTATTGGAAGTTACAAGGGACAAAGACACTAGAATTTCTTGAATAAAACGAAACTGGACTCACCAAAAAGACTAACTAGTGGTGTGCTTGAGCACAAATGGCGAGCGAGCCTGATAGTTAGGTAACATAAAATGTTACTATTTTTAGCTTACTTCATGCAAACACTACTAGTGATGTGCTTGAGCACAAAATGGCGAGGAGCCTAAAGACTATACTATTGATTTTGACTTCTAACACTGAAGCTACTGAAAATAAATAAGGTCCAGTTTTTTAAATTTAGCATACAGGGTAAAGGGATTTCAGTGCCATAGTAACAACTCTCTGCAACTGCTTGGAAGGAAAACAACAACAACAAAACAATACACGTTATTTAAAAGTTTTCTTTGTGATATTCTTTAGCTAAGTAGTGGTTGTAACACACAATGCTTTGACACACTGGACATGCACCTACACAGACTTACCTTCGCAGTAGTCTAGTGGACAATGTATTTTCAAGTAAATACTGTTGCGCAAGGCTTATAACCATGACAAAGAGCGCATTGACTTACCACCGACACTAACTCGAATAGAAATGGAAGTCCCTTAAGTTTTCAAGTTTGACTGCACCCGCAAAAGAATTCAAAACGGTAAACAATTCAATTTCTAGGGTGATACGGGTACTGATCGTTAAACCAGAGGATTCTGTTTAGTGCAATTTGGGACTGGGTAGACCACATAACTAACACAAAAACGCGAGGGTCAAAGTACAAAATGCCTTACGTACGTCCATACATATGTACAAATAAACAAACATCCCCGATTTTTTCAATTTTTCCCCTGTAAGTGTCTCGCTCGCTACGCTCGCTCGCCAATTAACCGGTTCAATTTTTCATCGTGATGTATGCGCGCAAAAATTTTGGTTGGACTGTCATGCAAAATTCGGTCCCCCCCCAAAGGTGGTCCGGTATGTGTGTGTGTACACCGACGGTCCGGCGGACCGTACGTGTATAGGCGTGAGTGGTCCTAGTGGGACCGTGTGTGTTAGCACAGACGGTCCCCCTCCATCATAGATAGTCCCCCCTATCTTGACTGCATTCAAGTTACAATTTAGTAAGAGCTACGACTTGACTAGAACTATTGGGAGTTGGAGTTGGTTTTGCCCTAGAAATGAATAATAGCTATTAAAAAATGAATACGGAGCAAAACAAATTAAATGAATGAACACAGTGAACAAACTAGTGGTGTGCTTGAGCACAAATGGCGAGCGAGCCTAAAGACTATACTATTTTTATTGACTTCTAACACTGAAGCTACTGAAAATAAGGTCCAGTTTTTAAATTTAGCATACAGGGTAAAGGGATTTCAGTGCCATAGTAACAACTCTCTGCAACTGCTTGAATTGAAGGAAAAAACAACAACAACAAAACAATACACGTTATTTAAAAGTTTTCTTTGTGATATTCTTTAGCTAAGTAGTGGTTGTAACACACAATGCTTTGACACAGCTGGACATGCACCTACACAGACTTCCTTGGCAGTAGTCTAGTGGACAATGTATTTTCAGGTAAATACTGTGCGCACGGCTTATAACCATGACAAAGAGCGCATTGACTTACCACCGCCACTAACTCGAATAGAAATGGAAGTCCCTTAAGTTTCAAGTATTAACTGCACCGCAAAAGAATTCAAAACGGTAAACAATTCAATTTCTAGGGTGATACGGGTACTGATCGATAAACCAGAGGATTCTGTTTAGTGCAATTTGGGACGGGGTCGAACAAATAACTAACACAAAAACGCGAGGGTCAAAGTACAAAATGACATACGTACGTCCAAACATATATACAAATAAACTAGTGATGTGCTTGAGCACAAATGGCGAGCGAGCCTAAAGACTATACTATTGATTTTGACTTCTAACACTGAAGCTACTGGAAATAAGGTCCAGTTTTTTAATTTAGCATACAAGGTAAAGGGATTTCAGTGCCATAGTAACAACTCTCTGCAATTGCTTGGAAGGAAAAAAAACAACAACAAAACAATACACGTTATTTAAAAGTTTTCTTTGTGATATTCTTTAGCTAAGTAGTGGTTGTAACACACAATGCTTTGACACAACTGGACATGCACCTACACAGACTTACCTTAGCAGTAGTATAGTGGACAATGTATTTTCAAGTAAATACTGTTGCGCACGGCTTATAACCATGACAAAGATCGCATTGACTTACCACCGCCACTAACTGAATAGAAATGGAAGTCCCTTAAGTTTTCAAGTTTGAACTGCACCCGCAAAAGAATTCAAAACGGTAAACAATTCAATTTCTAGGGTGATACGGGTACTGATCGATAAACCAGAGGATTCTGTTTAGTGCAATTTGGGACGGGGTCGACAACCAAACTAACACAAACGCGGGGTCAAAGTACAAAATGACATACGTACGTCCAACATATATCTAATAAACGTCTTGAGCACACTAGCGAGCCTAAAGATACTATAGTGTGCTTGAGCACAAATGGCGAGCGAGCCTAAAGACTAACTATTTTTATATGAATGATTTTGACTTCTAACACTGAAGCTACTGAAAATAAGGTCCAGTTTTTTAATTTCGCATACAGGGTAAAGGGATTTCAGTGCCATAGTAACAACTCTCTGCAACTGCTTGAATTGAAGGAAAAAAACAACAACAAAACAATACACGTTATTTAAACGTTTTCTTTGTGATATTCTTTAGCTAAGTAGTGGTTGTAACACAATGCTTTGACACAACTGGACATGCACCTACAGACTTACCTTAGTGGTAGTCTAGTGGACAATGTATTTTCAAGTAAATACTGTTGCGCACGGCTTATAACCATGACAAAGAGCGCATTGACTTACCACCGCCACTAACTGGAATAGAAATGGAAGTCCCTTAAGTTTTCAAGTTTGAACTGCACCCGCAAAAGAATTCAAAACGGTAAACAATTCAATTTCTAGGGTGATACGGGTACTGATCGATAAACCAGAGGATTCTGTTTAGTGCAATTTGGGATGGGATCGACCACGTAACTAACACAAAAACGCGAGGGTCAAAGTACAAAATGACATACGTACGTCCAAACATATATACAAATAAATAAACATCCCCGATTTTTTCATTTTTACCCCTGTAAGTGTCTCGCTCGCTACGCTCGCTCGCCAATAAACTAGTGGTGTGCTTGAGCACAAATGGCGAGCGATCCTTAAACTACACTATTGTTAAATTTGATTTTAACAGCTAACACTCAAGCTATTAAAATAAAGTAGTGTTTTTAAATTACGTAATAGTAGTTGTAACGCACAATATTTTCACACAACTGAACATACCTACGCAAGACTTACCTTCGTGGTTCGTCTAGTGGACAATGCATTTTTAAGTAAATACTGTTGAGTAGGGCTTATAACTGTGACAAATAGCGCATTAACTTACCACCGCCACTAACTCGAATAGAAATGGAGCTCCCATAAGATTTTGAGTTTTAACTGCTGCACAACTGTCTTGTACAATGCGTAATCAGGCTGATCAAATCTTGACTTAATGCTGTTAATGGTGTGGTCCAAAGTTTCAAAGTAGTGCTTACGAAAAAGCTCTTGTACAGTAATAGGGCAACATTGTTCACTCTCTGAATCATATAGTTAAGGTCTTTTCCTGTTGCAGGGCAAGCACCCCCATAACAATTCAAAGCGGTAAACAATTCAATTTCTAATGTGATACTGGTAATGGTCGCTAAACCGGAGGATTCTATTTAGTGAAGTTTGGGACGGGGTCGAACGCGGAGTGAACACAAAAATACGGAGGGTCAAAGTACAAAATGACATACGTACGTCCAAACATATATACAAATAAACATCCCCGATTTTCGATTGTGTTACCCCTGTAAGTGTCTCGCTCGCTACGCTCGCTCGCCAATAAACAAACATCCCCGATTTTTTCATTTTTACCCCTGTAAGTGTCTCGCTCGCTACGCTCGCTCGCCAATTAATAAACAGAAGCAAAGTAAATTAATGAAACAAAATATATGAATAAATAAATAATAACTAAAATAACTATATAAAATAAATTGGCCTTAATTCAGCCAGATTAGCTTCTCAGGCAAAGTATTCAGTAGCCTAACCTTAGCTTTGACTAGGATATATGTGAAAGAAATGACTACACTAGTTTTGTTGAAGAACTGCAGCAAGATAATTGACACTAACAAAGCCATTTGCACCACTGAGCACTAACACAACACTACCTCGCACTTTCAGTGGCTGTCTAGCTCTCTACACCTATTGCGCATGCATAATACCTATTATTAAACCACAAGATTGTTAATAAAATTCTAAATGCAACTTTTTGAAAAATTGAAGCAGGCGGTGACAAGATTGCGAGGTTGACATCAGAGTGGGGATTCCTCTGCCACCACTGACAAAGGAAAAGCAGGCCTACTATGAACAATTTGCCTCTACCTTCTCTCCACCTGAGCCTTCTCTAACGATTACCCCACCCACACCAGATGTAGCAACTCTGAGTAAAGTGACCTGTTCGCCTAGCAAGGTGTTTTGAAAGTCGGCTACAACCCGCTCAAATACTGCTACTAGGTCAGATAGGATATCGAGCACCATGCTCAGGATGACCTGCCACTCGATTGTTGAGCCTCTGGCTGGCCTGTTTAATTTGTCACTCGAATCTGCTACTGTTCAATCTGACTGGAAAACTTCCAAAGTCACGCCCAATCACAAATCTGGTGACACTTCATCAGCATCTAACTACAGGCCCATTTCTCTCTTGTCGCTGGTGTCGAAGGTGCTGGAAAGATTAGTCCATGAAGCTATCTTGGGTCACATCCTCAATCATAACTACCTCTCTTCCGTACAATATGGTTTCCACCTGGGTGGCTCCACACAGGAAGCTGTCTTATCTCTCACTCAAAGATGATATGACTCGATGGAGAAGGGTTCAAGTACTGCAGCCATTTTCTTTGACTTGAGCAAGGCATTCGATAGCCTACCCCATTCTCTGATACTCAATGCTCTGGTCAGAATCAGAGTGTGTGGCAAACTTATGCTATGGGTTAAGAGCTACGCACGCACTCAAAGAGTAGTCTTATATGGCTGCTCCAGTCCACAAGCCGCAGTCACATCGGGAGTCCCACAAGGTTCAATCTTAGGACCGCTGCTCTTCATCATCTCCATTGACACCTTAGCTTCAATCACCCTGTCGCCAAGATCTTTCATGATCATTTTTCTGATGACATCACCTACTCAAAGGAGGTCAATTCCAAGGAGGAATATTAGAAACACAAGATGACATGAATGCCATCTTCTCCAGGGAACTCAGCAGTATGAACCTAAGGCTCAACTCAAACAAGACCACCGCAATGGTGGTTTCTAGAAAAAGAAACCATCCTAAACTCAACATCAGGTTGGGTGACGAGCAAATAGCTGAGGTTTGCTCTGGGTAACATCTGGGTTCCTGATCTCGAACAACTTACCCTGGACTGACCATATAATCTCAACCTGCTCGAAAGCAAGAAAACTCATTGGCCTTTTTCCCCCAGATATCTCAAGGGAACTGGTCAACCTTGCATTGCTCGACTGTACAAATTAATAGTTCTCCCAGTACTCAACTATGGAGCTGCTGTCTGGGACCCCCACCAGGCAAAGTATGCTGTACTCCTGGAAAGGGTTTAGCATTTTGCCGTTCGTGTTGCTACTGGCAAGCGGGTGAGGGACACCACAACCCTCCTACCTAGTTAGGATGGCAATCGTTAGCAACACACAGATCATACTTCAAGCTATGTATCTGCCATCGCATTCTATCTCAGGAGTCCGTAATTCCTGCTGATGTCTTTGAAGTTTTAAGTCAGACCACTACCAGGAAAACGAATTCTTGCTCCCTTCATCGTCCATTCATCAGGACTGAACACTACAAGGCATCCCACTGTGGAATAACCTGCCTGACTCCGTCGTTATGGCACCATCAGCAACTGCCTTCAAGGGAGCTCTGAGGAGCCATCTGAACTCTTAACTCTAACTCTAGTCCCCAAGTCACTGCAACTAAAGAACCCTTAAACCCTTGTGTTGTGCATTATGTGTTTTGTGGTAATTTGTATGCCACTGGTCAGCCTTCATATTAGCTGTGCTAGTTGGCTCTGCCTTTGCAATCGCAGAGTTTATACAGAAAAACAAAAAAAACAAAAAAACTTCAATGTTTGATCGCCTACCACGAATTGAACTACCCAGTTTCAATGGAGATAGCGGAAGTTGGAGTCCAAATTAATCTAACTTCTGCAGCAGTATCGACTAGATTGTAAAGACTAACTATCGAATCATCTCTGAAGTCTATACCACCACAGCCAACTAAGCAGGGAAAATTCTAGTACCTCGCTTCACTTGAATAAGAAATACAACTGCTCCATGGAAATCGCCCACTTTGTGCAGCCTTCAAGGCCAAGTCAGTGGAGGAGAGGTTTAATACAGTCTCAAAGCTCAAAGTATGTTCACACTGTCTGTCTTCTAACCATTTTTCAAGAGACTGTCCTAGTTTGAAGTAATGTAAGGTCTGTAATGGTTGACACCATTTTCTACTCTAGGTCTTTAAATTTGATATCAAATGGGTTGTGTTCTGTGGGAAACACAAGTGGCAACTTACTGTCAAGAAGTGTTCCTCACTATGCCATTTTTTATATAATGATAATATTATAGACCCGTCAATCAATTCTATTGTGTCAAAAAGCAGTTTTTTTCATGATGGTAGCCAAATTTACCATGCACAGCTGGATGCACTTCACTTGCATCTTTACATTTCACCTCTCTTTCTGACCTCCTTCAGGAGCTTTACTACTCTTGCACTGCACATGTGTTAGATGTAGATCAGGGTAATAGTCTTCTTCGAAAAGTCAGAGGTCATATCATCATCAGACCTAGTTTACAGATGAACTTGTTCCTCTGTACTGTGGTGAACTCTGACCTTTCTCTTTTTTATACTCCTACCCCTTACCATATATTCACATGCATCATTTGGTTAACAGTTAATATTGTGAAACTGTGGGTGATTTTCTGGTTAGAAGTTAGCTAAATTCTCTTTAGTCCTGACCCCGATGCCTTTTCAAATATTTCTTGCTGTCTGGGTCTAACCAGACAACCACGATGGGCTCTAGTGAAGACTGGACACCTGTGAAAGTCAACAAGTCAAGCAGCCGCCAATAGAACTTTTGTTTACATCATGACCTAACTTTACCATACTGTTAATCTAACATTTCCATATTTTGGATATGCACATTCCATGCATACGTTATCCATAACCATCGCAATGATTCACTTGTTCTTTCTTGTTTATGTAACCTCACCACTTACCCATTTTAATGTATGAGCATATATTTTCTCTGGTACCCGGCAAAGTCCTGCCCATTTTTACTACTGCATGGACGGCTCATGCATCGTGTAACGAATTTCAATGATGGACTGCACTTAGCTAATTCATGTTCACTTCACGATTTTTATATACATTTCCATTCACACATTCCGACACTATCATTTCAACCAAGTTACTTTGATTTAGTCAGTCAGTATTAATTAAAAATACAATTCTTGAGAAAGATTTCATAGTGGACCTTATCCAAAATGGTGACCTCGTTTTTCCTCTCAATATTTCTGCTCTCTCATCACTTCTGGAAGGGTTTCATATTTGCCTGGACTTCTATACCAATGGCAGATGAACCATCTACCATTGCAGCTGTAAGCATCACATTCTGGCCAGCAGAACCAGAAGTCTGGTTTGCCCAGGTCAAAGCCCAGTTAACCATGAGGGGTATTACAGCACAGAAGACAAAGTTTGACTATGTAGTCAGTTCTTTAAGTCCTGTCTTCGCAGTGAAAGTTAGGGACTTGCT